>Ga0066376_10001095_pt1 | contig 26383 bp, 23 predicted proteins | sample Knorr_S15_td_Bot_FD_77009 | JGI IMG/M metagenome (GOLD analysis project Ga0066376, IMG submission 77009) | Marine microbial communities from Southern Atlantic Ocean transect - Knorr_S15_td_Bottom_ad_5009_LV_A | ecosystem: Environmental > Aquatic > Marine > Oceanic | place: Southern Atlantic... | reverse complement strand
ATTCAGGAAATGCTGGGTCAGGTCACTTACGCGGTGCGTGCGGATGCTTCCAACGAGTCGGTATTAAAAGAGTTGGACGTAGCCGATTTCGATGTGGCGGTGGTGGCGCTGGGTAGTGAGAACGTCCAATCCAGCATCCTAATCACGGTGGTGCTAAAGAGCATAGGCGTACCCTTCGTTATTTCCAGGGCGACCAACGAACTACACGGTGCCACCCTAGAGCGAGTGGGCGCGGACCGGGTAGTTTACCCGGAGATGGAAAGCGCTCGCCGAACGGCCCACGTAGGTTTCACTCCCGGAGTGATTGATTACATGCCCGTAGTACCCAATTTTGGCATCATCAAGATGCGTCCCCCGGAACAAATGTATGGTAGAACGCTGGAAGAGGTGGGATTGGGCGGCGCTACGGACAAGCACGGCGTTTCTGTCCTGGCCATCCGGCGGGGCCGAACCTCTTTTCTGCACCCGGCCAAGGACGAGGAAATCAAACCTGGTGATGTCTTGGTGGTGGCCGGGTCCAATGAGCATATAGGCGAACTCTACGATGCGGCGTTGGAATTGCCACCTCCCGTAGCTGCGGCTAATGGAAATCACCGTTAGGTTTTAATTCCATTATTGCAGCTTGATTGTTTCTCCCTCCGATATGGCTTGGTGGGCAACGCCAATGCCTCCTCTTGACGCTCGGACTAAATGCACGGATTAAACCGTCCGAAAACTATCAGTTGTATTGGCGTGTCGCTGAGCCTATAATCACCGCTTGAAGTTTGACGTCTATCTCTGCTGATCGATTTAGATATTTGCCAGCACTTATCAATTATTGAGCGCGTGTATCGCCTAAATCTGGGGGATTGAGTCTAAATGCGACTCGAAGCAAAAAAGATATTGGTCCCGGTCAATGGGGACGCCATTAGCGAGCGTACCTTTCGCTGGGCTGCCCAAACGGCTAAAGAATCCAAAGCGGAGCTACACGCAATCTATGTGATTGAGGTTCCTTTGGACCTGCCCTTGGAGGCCGAGATTACCGAGGATGTCAACCGGGGCGAAGATATTTTGACTCGCATTGAGGCTATCGCCTCCCATGAAAAATACAAGAACGTCCAAGCCAAGTTCGTTCGTGCCAGGGACGCAGGCCCAGCAATCGTGCTGGAGACTCAAGACCGGGATATGGATATGGTAATCATGGGCATCCCCTACCGTAGGCGTTTCGGTTACTGCGGAATGGGAACCACGGCGGAATATATATTCCAGAACGCAGAGTGCCAGGTAATCATATGGCGAGACCCAGCGTCCGTCCCCGTTTTATCCAGAGACTAGCTCTATGCAGGTACTAATTCTGGGCTGCAACCAAATGACCACCACGCTAGTGCCTGACTTGGCCCAAGGCGATTTCAAGGTGACCGTTCTCTCAAGCGACCGGGAGTGCCTGGCCCAAATTGCAGACGAGCCGCAGGTTAATGTTATCTTGACCGTGGAACCACGGATGCAGGACTATTTGCAGCAAGGCAGGATAGATACCGCAGACGTTTTCTTGGCCTTGGCCAACGACGACCATCTGAACGCTCTAGCAGCTCAGATTGCGCACCACATCTATAACGTCCCTAGGGTAGTTTGCCATCTAAATGACCCACAACTTCAGATTCTGTATTCTGGGCTTGGATTGGAAGTGGTTGGATATTCTTTTGGACTAGTCCAAGATATTCGCCAAGCCATAGATAAGTAGCAAGCGAGCCAGTATGCTAGCCCAAGCCGCGACAGCGCCGTGTCGATGTAGTACGAGGGCCAAATGTATATCGTAATTGTTGGTTGTAGCGAGGTGGGCTACCACCTGAGCAAGGCGCTTCTTGCTTCCGGCCACGAAGTGGTGGTGGTGGATAAAGACGCTGACCGGTGTCGGCTATTGTCCGACGAATCAGGCATCGTTACGGTGCATGGAGACGGCACCGACGAGCGAGCACTCCGCAAAACCGGGATTACCAGGGCCGATGTGCTGGTCGCCGTGGCTGGCCGCGATGAAACCAACCTGGTTATCTGCCAAATCTCCAAGAATATCTTCCAGGTCCCCCGCACCATGGCGCTGATTAAGGACCCCAAGAATGAACCCATATTCCATGTTCTGGGCGTCGATGTAGTCGTAAACGGGATTCACCAAATCCTGGCCCGCTTCGAGGAAGGTGTCCCGGGCCAACCGTTGATTCATCTTATGAATCTACGAATCCAAGGCTTGGAGTTGGTTAGCGTATCGGTCCCCAACGACGCAGCAATCGTGGGTAAGAGATTGAGAGAAGTGGAACTGCCTCCGGACTGCTTCATATCCCTGGTGGTTAAGAAAGGCGGAGCCGAACTTCCTTCCGACGGGCTTATCTTGGAACCGGAGGATGAGTTGGTCGCAGTTACTCGCACGGGGCAAGAGCAGGTCGTGTACGAAATATTAACCGGGGTGCCCTGATGCCTGGGAGTCTGGCGTATTTCGGTCCAGCGGGCACCTACACCGAGGAAGCGGCGATTCTCTACGACCCCAGTGCGGTCCTTCATCCTTACAACACCATAGCCGCAGTGGGCGAGGCCGTCTCATCCAAGGCTACGGACAAGGGAGTTGTCCCTATAGAAAACAGCCTGGAAGGCTCGGTGACCTTCACGTTGGACCTGTTGATTAGGGAATCCGGCTTGTCTATCTACGAGGAGATCGTTCTTCCCATCAATCATTACCTGATGGGCAAAGAAGGTACGCAAGAAGCCGATATTCAGGTCATCTTCTCCCATCCCCAATCCCTAGCCCAATGCCGGGAATACCTGGAACGGCGTTTCCCCAACGCACAGCAGATGGCCTCCCTCAGCAACTCGGCGGCGGTTTCAGATATGAAGGAGAGCTCCACGCCAGCGGCCGCCATCGCTCCAAGAAGGGCAGCAGAGCTATACAACGTGGAGATTCTAGAGGCTGAAGTCCAGGACGCAGCGAATAACGTCACCAGGTTCGCCGTTCTGGCCAAACAAGACCATCCGCCAACGGGCGATGACAAGACCTCGGTGTGTTTCTCTTTTGAAAAAGATGAACCGGGGATCCTCTACCGATCCATGAGCGAGTTTGCGGCGAGGAACATTAACCTGGTGAAGATCGAGTCCCGGCCTACCAGGCAATCTCTGGGGGAATATATATTCCTGATCGATTGCTCGGGTCACCGGGAAGACCCTGAGCTCAAAGCGGCTCTTGAATCTCTGGGCCAAATGGCCAGCATGCTTAAAGTGCTGGGCTCTTATCCCCGCTGGACAGGCAAGCTATAAGAAGCCGGTGGGACAGGTACAAAATAGATGCAGGCCCTTCCCGGAGGCCGCCGCTAGCTGCTACCACACACCAACAACCACCCACCATATTAGCAGCACATCTGCCCCGGGAAGAACCTGCAGGTCCGGGCTCTAGTAAGAATTAGGTTCCCAATCACCACACCTTGGCCTACCCACACTTTGGGTCCCATTAAGACAAGTCCAGAGCCCTCTTACCTTTATGTTGTTGCGCCCTGTTCGGTTATTCTTTCTCCGTATCCGGGACCTATCCGGCCAATTCCCGGTCCAGGAACCATTGAGTTGATTGATTAGGTTAATTTAAGAATAAACATAATCTATTCCTTAAATTCTGTTCAAAATAGTATCAGTTATGTTAAGGCTTGTCAATCCCCGTTATGTCACACGTTATACCGGGTCTACAGAACTGATTCATCCCTCACGAATCGTATTCGTATGCCATAAATTGCCCATATTTTTATATATTTTTGAGAAATATTTACTAATTGAAAACGCCGGCACTACTTCAGTTGACCTGGTAAATCGACACTCCTTGGTTCTCAAACACACGACTCAACATGCCGGTGTCAGCCAAAACAGGGAACTTGTCCAATCCCTCTTGTCCATAGTAAATGCGCTCCAGTTCGCCAACGACTATGTACCTAACGTTATGTTGCCTCAACAGTTCCTGTGTCCTAGCCAAGTCAGTGCTGGCGTACATCTCCTTAATCTGATTGGCCCTGTCGGCAATCTCGAACCCGTAAGGCCCCCGTTGTTGTTGTTGGTGCCAGGGCCAGCCCAGTACAGTGGGCAACCCGGTATAGTTGGCGATTCGAGCGGTCCACCGATACTGCTCCCCATGGGCTTCCAAGACCACAGGCGAGCCTTCCACGTTGTCCTGTAACCATCTGATTGCTTCTTGATCCCACTTTAACTCCAATGGTTGGTTTTTCTCGAAATGCACGGCCTGATTCAAGAATGCAGAGCCGTCCAAGGTGGCTGGAATATCGTTAAACCGGTCGTCCACCCTGGCCCTGGCGCCCAATACCGTATAGATAAGGCTGGAACCTATGAGCAGGGCCACCACCACCAGCCATGAGCCTTTAGCCCAATTCCAGCGCCAGTGGGGCAACCCCTGGCTCCCCAATCGCCACAGCATATAAGCCGAGACCAGGCTGAACAGAACCCAGACTTCCAGATAATATTTGAACATGGTATTCATCCGCCCGATGTCACCCTCAATCCGGACGATGTCGACACCAATGGCTATGGCTAATCCCATACCCAAGAGGGCTAGGGGAACGGCTGCGAATGGACGGCCAGCGCTATTTTCTCTCAATACTCCCGAAACCGATGTGGCGGTGAGCAACAAGAAGACCAGCAGCAGCGCCACTGTCCAGTAGCCAGCCACAGCCAGCAAAACTCCCAGCACGGCGCCAAATATCCAAGCCCGCCGCAGCCACGACAAATAAGCAACCACATGTCCCGGCTGTTGGACTTGATGTTTCCTCATGAAGGACCGTGGTAAGAGGCTTTGAATCAAAGTCGCCAGAGTGCGTCTGGAGCCGTAGATCAAAAACGTGGCGATGATAAACAAGAACAATCCGTGGATGCCCAAGAAGCGCGCGATGGGCGTTTGCCATTTCGAGGCGTCCACGCCTGCGTTGAACGCTTCGTAGTTCTGGTGGAAGGGCAAGAACGCAACCAGGCTCACGATGATTACGCCAGCGACCAGCACAGCCAGCAGCGCTAACCTTGGGGCCATTGGTCCCGGCTTGAAGTGGACCGCCATGGCAATGAGACCGATGGTCAGCAGCAAGTAGGATGGGTAATCCCAGCTATTTATGACCCACAATGCGCCCAAGGCCAATGCCAAGGCAATCGCCGAGCTAAATATCCACATCTTTCCGTTGTTGGCTAGGCCCACCACCAGATTCAATCCCAACCCGATTACCAACAGAGCGAACGGTATGGCCATCATGTGAGCGTGAAGGTCGGCAAACAAGAATGTAAAGAAGGGAAACTCGGTGATGTGGGATGAAAAATCCCCAAACCCAGGAATCCGGTCAGGCACCCAGAACGCCAATGGCGAAGGGTCCATATTTTCCTGGAAGTCCAACATACGGCTGCTGCGCCAGAAATCGAAGGGCAAGAACTCCCGGCCATCAGCGATTTTATGCCAGGCATTTTGAGCAAACTGGACCATTCCGTCCAGATTGCCTATCACCGCCGTGAACATCCCGGCCATCAACCCGGCGCCCACAGGCGTCCAAAGCGTCCGTTGTAAGAATCCCGATTCCCGCGCCGGCTCCGGAAAAGGCTCGTCGGTTTCGGTACCGGACAGGGGCAATATTTCCGTCTCGGTGGCTGATACCAGCCTACCCCTACGCACGCCTTCCGTGAGGTTGTAGACCAAGCTGTATGCCCCTGTGACGGTCAAGGCGAAAAACAACGGCACGCCAAGATTGAATGCCGTGGTGGGCAATATCCCAGTGACGCGGACGATACCCCCCAGCACGAAGTAGCCATAGTAGTAGTAGTTTAGGTAGCCGCCGGAGAACCAAGGATCGAAGGGCGGTAGAGAGGTGGATCGAATAACCGCATTGAAGTAGGCCAGCTCCATGGGTTTTTCCCCGCCGCGCCACGGGTGCCAAAGGTCCGGGTTGGCTGCCCGGATGCCTACAAAAGCCAAGAAAGCCACCAAGAACAGCACTTCTCCGGTCAGTAGGAGCTTCCAATGTTGCTTCAGGAAGTCCCTCATTTCCCGCCAATGGACGAATAACACGCCAGCGGAGAGCAGCGAGACCACCAAAAAACCCAAAAATACAGCCGACCTAGAGAAATCCAACCAGCCCAAGCTCACCGAGATCCAAGCGACGTAGCTAACGCCCAGCAGGCCAAATATCCTGGCCAAAATTATTCCCCGGTCAGGAAGCGGCCGGAAAATAAACATGGACAAGGGCAGCGCCGCCAGGTAAGCCAGTTCCACTACCAAGAGCCAGGCAATCACCGGAAAAGTATTGGTCCAACTATCGCGGCTGATGATCTCCGACCAAGTGCCGCCCGATTGCTGAGTCGCCAGGTCTTCTTGGGATAATTTCAGGCCTACTTCTTGTTGAATCGGGCCTTGCCCATTCGGCTCTTGTGGATTGGGACCACCTAGCTGGCCTTCGGTTAAAATCTCCGCGAGTACGTCCTGAGACAGCCCACCGACGTTGCGAAACAACAGTATCCGGGGGTGGTCGTACCCAATCACATTGTCATCGGCAAACCCCAAATTAAAGCTGATAGGAGCTCTATCCTCGGGCGCCATGGGGCTCAATCCCGTTAGGCCAGCCCGGCCCAACGGCTCGTCTCGGAACTCCAGACCGGCGAGTCCCGGATACGAGGTAAAGGTGCGCTCCAAGCTGTAGCCCAACTCGCCGCGGAACAGTTTCTGATAGTAGGCCGAACTGAAAGGGAACCGTGCGGGGTCCCTCACGGCGCTGGTGTAAGGACGATTGCTGTAAAAGACCAGGTAATCCGAGTCAGAGAGGTGAGCGGCCAGGTTATCCATCTTTTGGGGTGTGTCAGGCTCGTACAACGGGAACTGCCAGACACGATAGGAGTATAGGTTGGGCACGAATTCGTCCCAGTGGTTATCACTGACAAATGCGGTGCCATCGGGCACGTTATCGTTGATCCACCGTGACGCTTCTACGGCCGGATGTTCGTTAGCGTACACCCGCTCGAATGCCAGGGCGTAGAAGACCGTGGCCGCCAATACCAGCCCAGCAAATCCCACCGGAAGCCAAGCCAGGTTCCAGCGCAATGCCGGATTACCCACCTCGGGGCGCCAAGTCCAAGTTGGGCTTAATCGCCAGACTGTCTCAATGGAACCACGTAGACTCCCCCAGTTTGGTGCCGATGAACGAACTTGGGATTGGCCCACCGCAGACACCCCAACTGTAGACCAATCTCTCTTTCCCGCAGTCTCCCGGCCCCAGTCGACCAGGGATACCAGCATCCTGGCTCCCATCAAAATCAGGAATGGCATCAGAGGGAAAACGTAACGAAGGAACCTGACTTCAAAGCTCTCAAGAAACAGAAATGTAGGCACAACCCAGGCCAACACCAGAAGATCGGCCCGCAATGAAAATCGGCGCATCAAGGCTACGAGGGCGGTGAACAATAGACCCACCCAGGCGATGATTCCCAAGGGCAAGCCGAGACCCCACAAAGTGCTCTGCTGGATCTGGTAGACGAAAGGCGCAGTGTCTATGTACTGGACGGTAAATGGCCAGAGCCCCGCATTCCTAGCCATGTTGGTCTGCGCCGTAAGGTCGCCAACGAAGCTGCCAATATCCAAAAACGCATAAGGAGCGGACACAAAGAACACGAAAACAGCAATCAGGGCAGCCACGGCAGCGTGGCCCAAGATTCTCTGCACCACATCGGAGGTAATGCTGCCCCACCGGCCATCCACCTCATCCAACACACGGTACCCATAAGCCAGAGCCAGGGGAATGACCAATGGCAGAATATTTACCTTTGGCGCCAGCGCCAGACCCACCATCAGACCCAGCAAGGCCGAGTCTCTATACCGCCCTTTTTCCACCATACGCAGCATGGCCCAGAAGCTGGCTAGGGTAAACAGAACGGAAAAGGTCTCGGGCCGATAGAAGTGGCTATTTTGGATGTGAATCACCGAGAAAACCATGAAGGCTGCGGCCAACAGCCCCACGCCGGTGCTGTACATCCGGCGGCCCAGTACAAAGACCAACATCACGGAACCCATATCGGCCAAGGCGGACAGGGTCCTACCGACATAACGCATCTCTAAAGCGTCTATGTCGGTGAACACCTCGATTATCGAGCGGAAGAAAACAAGGACGTAAATCAGAATGCTGCCCAGTGGGAACCAGTGGGGGTTCAGGGGGCTGCGTTCGGTGTCCAAGGCCGTGCCCAAGCTGGGCAACCCGGATTGAGCGTCGGGCTGGTCGGCTAAATAGCCACACTGGGCATGGCCGGGAGCTTCGGTGAGCAGGTCGTACATACATCCGGAGCGCATGTAGATGTCCCGCTCATCGGGATGGAAGCCGTAGCCCGAGTCCCAGTTCGTGCCGTGTACACGCAGACCGAGGCCAACCACCAGTAGCAACAGCAAGGGCAGGAAAACCCAAGGCAAGCGACCGTTCAGTGTTAGCCAGTGAGTCAATTAGTTACGTTCTGCTTCAAAAATCACCCACGGGCCGGGCAGTACGAATTCGGTAAAATGACCCGTCCCACCGGCCTAGGCCGATGCCTAGAAACCCAGCGTTGCGGCTATCTCTGGATTCCGGTTTCCGCCGGAATGACGAGTTTGGATTGCACGGGAGATTGGATTGCACGGGAGAATGGAAATCCCCCCTCGCCCATTTTACAAAACTGAGCCAGGGGGGATGAATTGCCTTGATATCGGATTTAAGCGGTTATCAGTGTTTTGGGGAATCTTCCCCCAAACTTTTATACGGCACAGCCGATTACTTAGATGCCTTTATCGTTCATCAGGGCGCAGAGATCGGCGGTGCGGCATGAGTATCCCCACTCGTTGTCGTACCAGCCCAATATTTTCACCATGCGGTCTTCCATGACCATGGTGGACAATCCATCGATTATGCAGCTATGGGTATTGCCCCGGAAGTCGGAACTGACCAACGGCTCGTCGGTGTATTCCAAGATTCCCTTCATAGAGCCTTGCGAGGCTTCCAAGAAAGCCTGGTTGACGGCCTCAACTGTGGCGTCTTTGGAAACCTGTGCCGTGAAGTCGGTAATCGACCCGGTGGCGGTGGGGACGCGGAAGGCCATGCCGTGGAGTTTGCCGTTCAATTCCGGCAACACCAGCCCCACTGCCTGGGCCGCCCCGGTGCTGGTGGGGATGATATTCATGGCCGCAGCCCTGGCCCGGCGCAAATCCGAATGGCGCTGGTCCAAAATGGCTTGGTCGTTGGTGTAAGAGTGGATTGTGGACATGAGCCCGTGCTCAATGCCGAAGGAGTCGTTTAGCACTTTCACCATGGTTGCGAAGCAGTTGGTGGTGCAGGAAGCGTTGGAGACTATATGGTGCTTGGATGAGTCGTAGAGGTGGTCGTTGACTCCGAGAACGATGGTCAAGTCCTCGCCTTTGGCTGGAGCGGATATGATTACCTTCTGGGCTCCGCCTTTCAGGTGACCGCTGGCTTTGTCGGCGTCGGTAAAAATGCCGGTGGACTCAATCACGATATCCACGCCCATCTCGGACCAAGGGATTTGCGCCGGGTCTCTCTCCGAGAATACGCGGATGTTGTTTCCGTCGATTACCAAGTCGCCGTTGTTGGCCTCAACGCTACCGTCATAGATGCCGTAATTTGTGTCGTATTTGAAAAGATGGGCATTGGTCTTGGCATCGGTCAGGTCATTGACCGCAGCCACCTGCAGCTTATCCGGGTGCAATTCGCCAATGGCCCGCACTACCAGCCGCCCTATCCTACCGAAACCGTTGACTCCGATTCGGGTCGTCATGGTCCACCCTCCCTTGCTCTGATTAATCGGATCTTACTGATTCAAGTCGCCCATCAGCGCACCGCAGCCCGTCTGTGCGTTATGTCACTCATGCGCCAATTTTGCCGCTACCATGATACCTTGCCGATGCCTCGTTTGTAAGTGTGAATTCGGTGGAAATGGGTAACCAATCCAATCACCACATCAACAACCTCAACTCGGAATTGAATCATAGGGTCGCCCGGCCCATCGGGCCAAGGCAATTCAAATCCTGGCAATCAACTCCCTGCAATCAACTCCCGGTCTATGCTGGCGATGTTAGGACGTCCTGCCAATGCCATGCTGGAGCTAAGCTCCCAGCGGAGCATGTCCAACACATTCCTGACTCCAGCCTCGCCGTCAACCGCCAGACCCCATAGATAGGATTTACCAATCAACACCGCCTGAGCGCCCATTGCCATCGCTTTCAATACGTCGGTGCCCCGCCGAATGCCTCCGTCCACCAGAATCTCGGTGGCACCGCCGACAGCATCGACGATTGCGGGCAGGGCCTCACAACCGGTCACTGCGCCATCAAGTTGCCGCCCTCCATGGTTGGACACGATAATCCCGTTTACGCCGTGCTCCACGGCCAAACGAGCGTCTGCGGCATTGAGGATTCCTTTCAGCAGGATGGGCAAACTGGTAATTCCTCTTAGCCATTCCAATAAATCCCAGGTAAGGCTGGGGTCAAACTGGTCAGCCACGTACTGGTTCAACGAAGAGCCGCTGCTGGCTTGGGCCATGGTGTCTGCGCCCGCTTGCTCCAGGTTCTTGAGGCTTAGGCCTTCCGGCATTCCGAATCGATTGCGCTTATCCCTTTCTCGGACACCGAGCAGAGGCACATCCACGGTCACGCAGAGAGCGGTGTATCCAGACGCTTCCGCCCGTTCCACCAAATCTCGGAGTATCTCTCGGTCTCGAAAGCAATAAAGTTGGAACCAACGGACCCCGTCGGAAGCGCCAGCGATTTCCTCCATGCTGTAGTTGGACATGGTGCTCACAACGTAGATAACCCCTTCCGCTGCCGCCGCCCGGGAAACCGCCAATTCGCCATCGGGATGGGCTAGGGCGTTGATGCCGCAGGGAGCAATGAGTACCGGCATATCCACTTTTTGCCCAAGAACGGTGGTGCTGATGTCACGTTTGCTCACATCGACCAACACCCTGGGGATCAACCGTATGGAGTCCCAGGAAAGTCTATTTCGCTCGACGGTCAGCTCATCGCCGGAGCCTCCAACGAAATAATCGTATACCTTAGCGTCCAGGCGGTCCTCGGCCAAAGACTGGTAATCTTGGACATTGATTGGTTCCATGGTGCACTCCGGAGATTAGTTCGGGAAGAACGAGACTGGGAAATGCCGAAATTGCCCGAGGCTAACTAGCTAGGCTAACTAGACGGGGTAGATTTCTAGGCCTTTTTAAGGTAATTGTAGGCGCTACGGCCAGCGTACCGGGCGTCTTTACCCAGTTCGGCCTCTATGCGCAATAAGCGATTGTACTTGGCCACCCTTTCAGACCGGGCGGGAGCGCCCGATTTGATCTGACCGACATCCCAGCCAACCGCCAAGTCTGCTATGGTCGTATCTTCGGTCTCGCCGGAGCGGTGACTCATCACCGTTCCCCAGCCTGCATCTCTGGCCAAGTTACAGGCTGCTAGAGTCTCGCTCAAAGTGCCGATCTGGTTGGGTTTTAGCAGCACCGCGTTGCTAGCATGCTCATCGACGCTGCGTTGGATTCGCTGGATGTTGGTAACCAGCAAGTCGTCGCCTACCAACTGTACCGTGTCTCCCAACCGGCGGCACAATTCCTGCCAGCCTTCCCAGTCGTCCTCGTCCAGGCCGTCTTCTATGCTGAGGATGGGGTATTCTTTGGTCCATTCTTGGTACAAGTCCACCATTTCCCCGGATGTCAGGGACATTCCTTCCCGTTCCAGAACGTACTTCCCGGTGGCTTTGTCGTAAATCTCCGAAGCGGCCACGTCCAGTCCCAGGTATACATCCTCACCGGGCTTGTAACCGGCCGTTTCGATGGCTTGCAATACAAGCTGGATAGCATCTTTGTTTGAAGGCAGGGACGGGGCGAATCCACCCTCGTCACCCACGTTGAGGTTATGTCCGGCAGAACGGAGCAATCCTTTGAGGCTTTGATATATCTCAACGCCGGTCCGTAGCGCTTGAGAAAAGCTCTCGGCGCCCACCGGAAGAACCATGAATTCCTGAATGTCGGTGGAATTGGAAGCATGCTTTCCGCCATTGAGAATATTGAACATGGGCACCGGCAGACTAACCTTGCTTTCTTGGGACAAGGACAAGTGCCGCCACAATGAGCTCCCCTCTACCAACGATGCTGCCGCTTGGGCCACGGCCATGGAGACTGCCAATATGGCATTCGCCCCCAGATTATTCTTGCCGGGTGCGCCATCAAGGTCTATCAGCAGTTTGTCGATTGCTCCTTGGTCGATTGGGGAAAGGCCAGTGACGGCGGGAGCTATAACTTTGTCAATGTTGGAAACCGCCGTCAAGACTCCATTGCCGTTGTACCTGGCAGGATCTTTGTCCCGCAGTTCCAATGCCTCATAGGTGCCGGTGCTGGCCCCCGACGGGACAATGGCGTGGAAGCGCGTGCCATTGGAGAGACCTACTTGGGCTTCGACCGTTGGGTTCCCTCTGGAGTCGAGAACCTCACGGCCAGTCAGTGCGGTAATCGTTACGGCTTGATTATTGGCGGTCACGAAGAGAGTTCCTCCGCTTAGTTTCTTGCTTCGGCGGCAGCCACGGCTTTTTCCACTGCGTCAACCGGGTCATACGCCGGGATAATCGCTCCATCTACCGGCGTACCGTCTCCGTTTATAGATAGCTCCCACGAATTCAGGCCAATCACCGGAATCCCGTCGCCCAGAGCGTGCCCGATTTCCGACAGTGTCCCAAAGGCCCCTCCCACCGCAATCACCGCCCGCCCCGTATGCACCACTATGACGTTTCTGGAGTAGCCCATGGCGGTGACGATTGGAATATCCACGAAGCTGTTGGCGTCTTCAACGGCCTTGCCGGGGAGGATGCCGATGGTAGTCCCGCCTTCGGATTTGGCTCCCCGGCACACGGCTTCCATGATGCCGGTTAAGCCACCGCAAACGACCATGATTCCTCGTTTTGCCAGCTCTTTTCCCACAGCCTCGGCGAGGTCTACGTGCACTTGCTTAGCCGGATTGCTACTGCCAATGACGGAGATAATCATTTTTGCACCCTTGCTATGCGCTCTTATGGGACGTTGCCATCGGTCATTTGATGCTTGCCCGAAGAATTCGGAGATTCAATATATTAGAAGCTAGTTAGCGGATAGTCCTTTCACGTTCGGACTACTAAGTCCCGGGCAGAATCGCCCGGCTCGCCGCTTCGATGGGTTCCAATAAGGGGGATGGGTAAACCCCAATCCAAAATACCGCTGCCAGAGTAATAAACAGCACACCCAACAGCAGAATTGAAGGAGATTTCTCCAGCCTGGCACGGGAGAAACCCTCCAGGCCAGCCAACTCCGGCATGGCTTCCGGCGTAGATTCTTGCGGAGTTTCGGGCGTAGACTCATCATCCCTTTCGACCGAATTCAGTTCTTCTGGAGCAGATTCAATGTACATCTGCCGGATGACTTGAAGGTAATAGTAGAGGGAGATCAAGCTGGCGAATATTGCCAGACCTGCCAGCCACAGGAACCCCGCTTCGGCAATGGCGGTGAACAAGTAGAACTTGATGGCGAACCCGGCGAATATCGGCAGCCCACCCAGTGAGAACATGCCCATGGCGATACAAGCGGCCAAGAACGGGTATTCGTCGGCCAGACCCGCCATTTCGGAAATCATCTCTTTGCCAGTGACATTGAAGTAGGCTATCAGCGCAGCAAAGACCAACATGTTGGTGACCGAGTAGCCCACCAAGTAGAGCATTATCCCGTTTGACGCCAACTGGGAGTCCTGGGTTAGCGCAGCAACACCCGCAAGGATAAAACCTGCATGGGCAATACTGGAATACGCCATCAACCGCTTTAGATCTCGTTGGGCCAGAGCCACCAAATTGCCCACCACCATGGTTACACCGGCCAAGACGGCGATGATTAATTGCCATTGGTCCCAACGGTCGACAGCGGGGACGAAACCCTCTGCGACCAGACGCAAAAGCAATGCAAATGCGGCCGCTTTCGAGCCTATGGCCAAATAGGCAGTCACCGGATAAGGTGCGCCCTCATAGGTATCCGGCGCCCATGCGTGAAATGGCACCGCTGATATCTTGAAACCCAAACCCACAAAGAGCAGACCTATGCCGACCCACAATGCCGGGCTAACGTTTGCAGCGCTGGTTAAAGCCAGGCTTATGTCCTCGAAACGCGTAACACCCAAGGTGCTGTAAACCATGCTGATGCCATATAGCATAATGGCTGAGGAAAACGCCCCGATTATGATGTACTTCAGGCCGCCTTCGTTGGACCTTGGACTGCTCCGGGCGTGGGAAACCAGCACATACAAACAGAAGCTGAGCAATTCTAAGGCGATGTAGGCCGTCAGCAGTTCACGGGACTGGGCCATTACGTTCATACCCAGGATCGAGAACAGAATCAGGCCGTAGAACTCACCGGGGTGATCCAAAAACTGCTTTACGTAGTCTATGGACGCAAGGATTATAAAAATCCCCATCCCCATGAAGAATATCTTGAAGAACAGAGAGAAATCGTCGACGGCCAACAAACCATCGTACAGCGATTCTTCCTCTCCCCAAAGCATTACCGCCGCCAGCACAATCACGCCGACTAAACCCGCAACCGACAGCCAGGCCAGCAGGTGTTTCTTGTCGCGGGGCAAGAACAGGTCAACGGCCAAGACCAAGAAAGCCAAGCCAGCCAGAGCGAATTCGGGTGTCAGAAGACCTAGATTGTCAGTCAATCCAGTCATTTAAATCCTATAGACCAGGCAATGCTTCTACGCCAACGTTGATGACCCGCATCAAGGGCTGGGGCCAAACTCCAACGAAGATTAGAATAAATACGAAGGCCCCACCGACGCCCTTCTCGATGATGCTGCCGTCGACCAGATACTCCCATTGTTCATCGGATTCGCCCAGGAACGTTCGTGCCAGAAGTCTCAGAATATATACGGCGGTCAGAGCCGCGCCCACCACGGCCAGAACAGCCAAGGGCAGGTAGGTGCGGAATGCTCCTGTGAATACCATGAATTCCGCTATGAATCCGCTTAACCCAGGCAATCCCAAAGACGCAAGCCCGGCTATCACGAAGAAGAAGGTAATGACCCGCATCCGTTTGGACAATCCGTTCAGGACGTGGATGTCCCGGGTGTGCGTTTGCTGGTAGATCGCTCCCACAAGAAGAAACATCAGGGCCGTCATGATGCCGTGGGAGAACATCTGCAAGACCGCGCCGCCCATCCCAATGCGGTCCAATGTAGCGATTCCCATCAGAACATACCCCATGTGGCTGACGCTGGAATAGCCGATGATGTACTTCAGGTCGGTCTGCGACATGGCGGATACGGCGCCGTAGAGCACATTGACAGTGCCCAATGTAATCAGCACCGGCATCCATGCGTCGGCTCCGTCTGGCAACAACGTCAGTCCCACCCGGATGATACCGTAAGCCCCCAGCTTCATGAGTACACCGGCGTGGAGCATGCTCACAGCAGTGGGCGCCGCCACGTGACCGTCGGGGGACCAAGTGTGGAATGGCCACAATCCAGCAAGCACGCCAAAGCCAACCATGAACAGAGGGAATACCCAATTCTGGAAACTGCCACTGAATTGACCGCTTTCAGCCAGGCCTGCCAAGGTGGTCAGGGAAAAATCGGGCGCCCCGGCGTCGCTGGCCTCAACGTACACCGCCAAGATGGCGATCCACACCAAGATGCTGCCCGCAATCAGGAATAGCATCAGCTTCATTGCGCCGTATTCCTTAGTGCGGAGGAAGGTACCGAAATCCGTGCTGCTCCCCCAAACGCCGATGAGCAGGTACATGGGCAATACAGCCAACTCGTAGAAGAAAAACAGGAAGAACAGGTCCCGGGCAGCGAAAACCCCGAATACGCCGGCACCCAAGGCCAACAGCAGAACAAAGAAGTCTCGATTGCGGTGCAATATGGTCTGGGAGACCAAGACTCCACCGAAAAGGACGATGCCGTTCAACAAGATTAGAGGCGCGGATATGCCATCGATGCCCAAAGAAAGGTCTATGTTGAACGGCTGGTCAATCCAATCAAACGTGCGCAGGAACTGGAATCCGCCTTCCTCATAATCGTAACGCGCGAAGATAATCAGGGATAGAACCAGCGATATCCCGGCCACAAGTATGGCCAGATACCAAATGTCCTTGGGACGGTCCTTGGGCATAAACATGATCAGAACCGCACCCAGCAAAGGTACGAGAATCAAGATGAATAATGCCGCTTCGTCGAAGTTGCTCATTTAACGTTTTGTCGATTCATTGGTTAATCAAACAGAGGTCATGTAGACCTAATCCACCAGAAGACGCCGAGACCCACTGAACCCAACACCATTGCCAGGGTATAGCTATAAACATGGCCGGTTACATGCAGCCGCAGCGTGAATCCCAAGCGACGCACCGAGTCGGCGGGAGAGTTCACGGCGATATCATTCACGACTGCCCGGTCGAACCAGGCGATGCCTCCGGAGAAAACCAACACCACCCGGTCTACAACCCATTGATAAACCTCATCGAAGTAATACTTGTTCTCCACGACCTTCAAGACCGGGGCAAACTTGCTTGTGATGGTCTCCAGAGCGATTCGTCTTTTCACGTAGGTCATCCAAGCGAATATGAACGACCCCACCGCCATGATTGCGGATAATATTCCCAGCCACCAAGTGAACTGGAACCCGTGGCCTTCGCCGAATGACACGAAGCTGCCGATACCGTCATAGTTACCCGGCCAATTGAAACTCAAAAAGCCAAATCCTGCCGCCAATACTGCTAGCAAGGCCATGGGTATAATCATCTGCCACGGAGATTCGTGGACGTGCTCCATGGCCTGTTTTATGTCTCCGTAGAACACGATGAACGTGGCCCGGGCCATGTACAAAGCGCTCATCAATGCTGTTATCAGGCCAAACACGATGAACACTGCGTTGCGGTGATCGTTCACCGCCACCAGTATCTCGTCCTTGCTCCAGAAGCCGGAGAGAATGGGTATACCTCCCAGAGACAATGCGCCTATGGAAAACACAAAGGCCGTCAGGGGCATTACTTTCCGCAGGCCGCCCATACGTCCGATTTCCAATTCCTCGGTGCTGTGGAGGACGCTTCCGGCTCCCAAAAACAGCAGAGCTTTGGCAAAACCGTGGGCTAATAGGTGGAAAATCGCGGCTGTATAACCAAATGCTCCCAAAGACAACATCATTAGGCCCAAGTGGCTGATGGTCGAATAAGCCAGGATGCGCTTCAGGTCGGTGGCTACCAAGGCGATGGTTGACGCCATCAACGCCGTGACCAGTCCTACGATGGCCACCACCAGCAACGGGTCTGCGTCGTAGGCCGAGAAGAGAGGGAAGGCTCGGGCCACCAGAAACACTCCGGCCACCACCATCGTAGCGGCGTGAATAAGGGCGCTTACCGGTGTGGGGCCTTCCATCGCATCGGGCAACCAAACGTGGAATGGCACTTGGGCAGACTTGCCCATGGCGCCCAGGAACAACAATAATGCGGCTGCGGTGGTGACTCCTTCGCTCATGGCTCCTGTACTGGCTGCGTTAAATGCTTCAGTCATGCTGAAGCTACCCACTTCACGCCACAGGAGCAAGATGCCGATCAACAAGCCCACATCGCCAATGCGGGTGACTATAAATGCTTTCTTGGCTGCCTCTCTGGCTGAAGGGCGCTCGTGCCAGAAGCCGATGAGCAGGTAGGAACAGATTCCCACCAACTCCCAAGCGACGTAGAGGAGCAGGAAATTATCCGCCAGCACCAGGGTCAGCATAGCTGCGGCGAAGAGGGAGTGAACCGCGAAGTACCAGCCGAACTTGGGGTCTCCCTTCATGTAGCCCAAGGAGTAAACCTGGACCATCAGCGCGACGAAGGTCACCAATCCCAGCATCACCAGTGTGAGTGGGTCTATGATGATGCCCCAAACCAACTCCAAGTCGGCTGCGTGGAACCACGACTGCTCGTAAACGCAGGTTAAGGACTCGGTGTGCTCGCTGGTGAAACAGCCGCTGGATGTTGGCGACGCACCCAGGAAGTTAACTAGGACTATCCAGAAGACAACGAAGCCGCCGGTGATGGCCAGGAGCGACAAGATTGCTCCCTTGCCTGGCAGTTTCTGGCCGAAAACCACAATAAGCGGAGCGGCCGCAAAGCAAAATACCGGTATGAGCCATGCCCATTGCATCAGCAGGTCCGCCCGGAAAATAGCTGGCAGATAGAAAATGAAGGCTGACGGCGCTTTACCATTTCATGATGTCGATTTCGTCCACGTTTACCGTTGCACGATTGCGGTAAATGCGCAGGATTATCGCCAAGGCCAAACCCACCTCGGCTGCGGCGATTGTGATGATGAAAATCGCGATAATCTGACCGTCGAAATTCACGAAGCTGCCCCGACCTTCCAAGTGAGAAGCTGCGGCAACCAGGTTGATGTTCACCGCATTTAGCATCAACTCGATGGACATCACGATTAACACGGCGCTGCGCCGGGCCAACACTCCGTAGAGGCCTATGGAGAATAGGCCAGCGCTGAGCAATTGAAAGTAAAATAGTGAAACCAAGGGCTAGCCTTCGTCCGTTTCGGTGCGGGCAATGATAATGGCCCCAACAAGAGCGACCAATAACACTAACGACGCAAGCTCGAAGGGGATGGCCCAGCGGGTGAACAACGAATTGGCCAAGTCAGTGAATGCCGGGCTTTGAGCTTCGGAGTTTTCCACAGGGTCTATCAGGAATGAAGCCATCAGCACGCCCAAAACACCCAGGGCGGCCAGGGCGGCCAAGGGCCATTGGCGGTTGTCTGAGATTCGCGGATACTCCGAGCCTCTGGTCAGCATGATGGCGAAGAGCAGCACGATGATAATGGCCCCGCCGTATATCAGCACCTGCACCAAAGCCAAGAACTCTGCGTAGAGCACCAGATAAACGCCCGCCACGGCAACTAGGGACAGGAGCAATGCCAGGGCCGCGTGAACCACGTTTCTGGTCAAGACCACGCCCAAGCCCCCTCCCAAGGTCAGCACGGCTAGCAATATGAAAAGGAACCAGGACATGGTCACAGCGCTCCAGCAAATAATCCGCCCCGCATGACGAGACGGATTATTAGCTTGATACTTTCAGTGTTCCCCGAATCACCCAACTACACCGCTCCTCACTCCACCAGAAAGACTTCTCGAATTCACTTAAGCCGGACAGGTTATTCAGGCGCGCCGTGAGATTTATCAGGCCTCAGCGCTTAGATTACCGGTTCTTAGAAATCACCGGTTATTAAAAATCAATAGAGCCTAAAAGGGCGCAACTATCGCATGCGCAGTCTGCCGGATGGGCTTTCACGACCTCCACAAGTCCGGCTTTCTTATTTTTCTTAAAGAGCTTCTTAGCCAGTTTCTGGGCGAGTTTGTCATTCTTTGCGGCCAACTTGCTGGCGAACTTCTCCGAGCAATCCTTGCAGGTACAAGCCGCAGGATGCGTCGCTGCCAGATTCAACCGGCGTTCGTCTTCTCTTCTTGGCATATATGATTCCTATCTCGCCGAAATTCAGGTGTACGAGGATTTATTCCGGAATCTACGCTTGCTCCAGTTCTTTAGTTTCTGTTGAAGCTTCTGCTGAGGTTTCTGTTAAAGCATCCGGTGAAGTATCCGGCTTTTCATCCGCTTCGTCCTTCTTACCCCGTTGGGTTGGCGGAATCCAGCCGGTGTCCTGTTGAAATTTCTTGCCCAATTCGAGCAACGCAGGCAGGTCCATGCGAGTCCCGTTTCGGACGTATGTGCTTAGCTCATGCTCGTGGGTCATTTCGATGGCGTCAAAGTTACAGACCTCAACGCAAATCCCGCATAGTATACACCTGTTAAGGTTGATCTCGAAGCTATCAATGATTTTTCGCCGATGGCTGCGGCCCTCTTGCTGGGCCGGATTGTCCATCATGGTGGCGGACATACACTGGGTCGGGCAATTACGGATGCAGACCATGCAACCGGTACAGAATGGCTCTTCCACTTTGCTGTCCCAGGTCAGGCCGGGGAAACCCATGAACCGGTCTTGCACCGGCGTGGGTTCTTGAACCCTCTTCCAAAACGTTCCGGTCTCCGGGTATTGGCGAGTTACCGGCTTGTGCAAGCCGTTCACCGTGGATTTCAAGGTGATCCATAAACCCTTTAGGCTACTTATCATAGGTTCCCCAAATCAACGGGGTTCCTCCATTCCCCACATAGCTCGTGGGGCTAATTTTCGGTTCGGGGTTAATTTTCAGTTCTGGCTAATTATCGGTTCGGGGATAATATTCAGTTCTATGTAGGAGTAGCTTGGTCGGTCGGCGCGCTTTGTGCCGACCCCGACGTTTGCGCTCGTAAGGCCTGCTGCCGTGCCCAAACTTCAGCCACCCGGTTCGCTGGCCCCATCATTTTCCGGTAGATTACCACGCCCACAATCACCAGACCGGCCAAGGACATTAGCGTTAGAGTCCAGGCAGGCCAGTCATAAAAGAGGTAGACAGCCGTCATCACCACAGTCAAGAAGGACAGAGGCACCATTACCTTCCAGGCGAAGGCCATGAGTTGGTCTATTCTCAGGCGAGGAAGAGTGCCGCGTATCCAAAACACAACTAGCAGTACGCCGTAGGTTTTCAGCAAGAACCAGATAATGTCCCAGTTGCCGGTGAGCCAAGGGCCGGACCAGCCACCAAGGAACAGCAATGCCACCAAGGCTGCGATGGCAAAGGTATTGATGTACTCGGCCAAGAAGAACACCGACCAGTGGGCGCCGCTGTATTCGATGAATGGGCCGCCGACAATCTCGGACTCGGCGAAGTAGATGTCAAATGGAGTGCGTCCCACCTCCGCCAGACCGGCGATGAAAAATATCACCAATCCCAAGGGCTGTATGAGCAGATAAGGATAGCTGCTTTGGCCGGCAACCACTTCACGGATGTCCAAGGAACCGGCCAGCATGGCCATTGACACCACAACCATGATTATGGGAATTTCGTAGCTGATAAGCTGGGCTGCCGCTCTCAATCCGCCCAGAGTTCCGTACTTGTTGGCAGACCCCCACCCCGCCAGAATCAGACCCAGGATCCCCACTACAGCAAATGCGATGATGTAAAGCAGGCCCAAGTCCAGGTTCTTGACCACTGCGGCGTGGGTGCCCGGAATCGTCACCCAAATCATGAACGCCGAGATAACTACTATGAGCGGCGCAGCCCAAAATATGAGCTTCTCCGACGAAGAGGGAACGATATCCTCTTTTAGTATCAATTTTATGGCATCCGCTATGGGTTGAAGCAGCCCCATGGGCCCGGTGCGGGTGGGTCCCAGGCGCCGTTGCAGTCGCGCCAAAACCTTTCGCTCCAGCCAAGTCATCGACAGCACGATCACGGACAATGCTGCGAACATGGCCAGCAATCCCACCACAATCCAAACGAAATCAACTAAGCTGACGCCCAGTATGGGTATGCTTTCTAGTGGGCCGGAAAGCATCAGCGGTCCACTTCTCCCAATACGATGTCCAAGGAGCCTAACACCACCACGGAATCGGCCACCCAGATGCCTTTCAGCAAATGCTTGATGGCGGAAAGATTGCAGAAAGACGGGGGGCGAATCTTGACCCGGTAGGGCTTGTCGGTGCCGTCGCTAACTAAATAAACCCCAAAATCGCCTCTGGGGTTTTCGGTCCGCATGAAGACCTCACCCTTGGGAGGTCGCACCAGCTTGCGGCCTAGGGAAGAAGCAACGTTGCCTTCCGGAATCTGTTCCAACGCTTGTTTGATTATGCGCATGGACTCGTACATCTCTTGCACGCGGACGTAATGCCGGTCCCAACTATCGCCATCCAGTCCCAAGGGAACGTCGAAATCAAAACGGTCATAGACCGAATAGGGTTGGACCTTGCGAAGGTCGTAATTCACGCCCGAAGCCCGAAGGCAGGGTCCGGTGAAGCCGAAGTCGATGGCGTCCTCGGCGGACATGACACCCACGTCCTTCAAACGGGCCAAGAAAATCTCATTGAAGGTCAGAAGTTTGTCCGATTCTTCTATGTCGCCATTTATCAACGGCAATAGGTCGTTCACTAATTGTTTGAAGTTCTCCGGCAGGTCCTCTTTAAGGCCACCGATGCGGAAGTAGTTGTGCATCATCCGCGCCCCGGAAACCGCTTCAAACAATGCTTGAATACGCTCTCGGCCACGGAAGCAGAACATGGAAGGGGTCATCGCCCCGGCGTCCAGTCCCATGGTGGCCACGAACAGAAGGTGGCTGGCAATTCGGTTCAGCTCGCATAAAATCACCCGGGCGTACTCGGCGCGCTCCGGGACTACCAGACCCATGAGCTTCTCCACCGCCATGCAATAAGCCATCTCGTTGTTAAAGTTGGCTATGTAGTCCATCCGGTCGAAGAGGGTGATTACTTGGTTGTATTGTTCGCCTTCGCACAATTTTTCCGAGCCCCGGTGCAGGTAACCGATGTGAGGCTCAAGGTCTACAATCTTCTCGCCGTCAACCCAGAGGACCATGCGAAACACGCCATGGGTAGACGGATGCTGCGGTCCCATGTTGAGCAGCATCTCCACTGGCTCGGCATTAGGCACTTGGCCAATCTGCGGCTGGGTATTTTGTTGAATTTGTTCGTTAGCCATCAACAATTGCCTTGGGCGGATTCGCCGTTTATTTCGCTGGGTTTTTCGCCGAGTATACCAAAGAAATTAATCTTAGGGTCGTTAACAGGTGCAACCTCGTTGCGCACCCATTTATCACCATCGAAGTAGAATCCAGCTTCGATAAGTACACCGTCCAGTTCGCCCAAATTGTCGCAGTCCTCCAGATACATGGCCACCTGAGAGCGGAGTTCTTCCTTGGCCGCCTCAGCGGTGTCCCCAAACCCGGTTATCACCAATTCGGCGCAGAATGCCTCATAGACACTGCCGGAGCGTGATTCCTGGATTTGATAAACAATCCGGCTCTTATCCGGCACACCGGCAAACTTTACGGTTTCTTCGTAACTGTAATCGAAGGGCTCATTGCCGGTCTGATTACTGGGCTGATTATCGGGTTGAATATCCATAGTGAGTGTACCTGTGGGTTGGTCTTCTCTCGCTGGTTCTCTCTAGTTAGTCTATGTTCTCTAATTGTACCTCTGTCTCTTCTTCCACGCCGGGAAAACCCGCTTCCGCCAGTGCCTTCTCCAGGCTGTCTTGGCCGTCTTGAGTTTCTATCCAAGCCCGCAACACCAAGATTAGTTCATCTTGGGCCGCTTGGACTGAATCTCCCAACCCTTCCAATGATAGTTGCTCCAATTTGGCGATGAACCCGCCATTCTCGGGAGCCACACGTGCTGTCAACAAGACCTGGTCCATTTTTATCTGATTCCGCCTAGCATCTGATTCCTTTTATATGGTCTAGAACTCTTGGTAATCGTTAAAGGGAAAATCCTTACGACCGGGGTAACCTTCAAAGCCTTCATAGAGCAAAAGGGGAGTGAGTCCGGGATGGCCTTCGAATTCCACTCCGAAAAGGTCGTGGGCTTCCCGTTCGTACCAATCCCCCGCTTGCCAGACTCCGGTGATGGATGGAACCCTTGGGTTGTCCGGGGGAACGGAAGTCTTCAACACTAAAGTATTGTCGGTTTCCAGCGAGTGCAGGAAATAAACAAGCTGAAGATGGTCCTCGTAGTCCACACAAGCCAGGCACAATAACTGCTTCAAGCCGAGCCTGGAATCCCTCTTAGCCAAATCACAAACGAGGGCCGTGTCTTTGGCGTCAATGGTTAATTGGGGCAAGTTATCCAGCGATCCGGCTTCGGCTTGGAAATCCTTGAAAACTTCTTGGGACACGGCTAGAAAATCTCGTCCCGCCTGGCTTAATGATTCCAATTCGGGCGGACTCGGGCTTGATTCAGGTGTCGGCTCCTCATTTCCAGCCGGTCCCGGTTCAGCCTGAGCGGGGGCGGGAGCTTCGGAGTCCGATTCTTGAGGATTGCTTTCTTCCATAAGGTGCTTCAGATGCTTTCGAAGACGCCTTCGCAGGCTAATCGGTAGATTAGGATTTGGAGCCGCCCTTAGCGTCTTGCATGATTTTTTCTTGGAGCTTCAAAATACCGTAGAGCAGCGCTTCGGGCCGAGGCGGGCAACCCGGGACGTACACATCCACAGGCACTATGTGGTCCACGCCCATCACCACCGAGTAAGACCGGTAATAAGGGCCACCGTTGGTGGCGCAACTGCCCATGGCGATGACCCATTTAGGCTCGGGCATCTGCTCATAGAGCAGGCGTATAGGGTCGGCCATCTTCTTTACAACAGTCCCCGCAACAATCATCACATCCGACTGCCTGGGTGAAGGCCAAGTTACCACCCCGAACCGGTCGAAATCGTAGTGGGCCATGTATGCCGACATCATCTCAATGGCGCAGCAAGCAAGTCCAAATGTGAGCATCCACAATGAGGATTTTCGGGCCATGGCGAAGATTTGGTCCGTGGTCGCCGTGATGACTCCTGGCACTTTGCCAGCGATGGCTTGGTCATAAAGGCTGGGCGCTGGGGTGTTACCAGGACCCAGAATTATTTCTGCCATTCCAGAACCCCCTTTTTCCAGGCATAAACTATGGCGAAGGACAATACTCCCAAGAATAGGAGCATGGCGTAGAAGGGAATTGAATTGGATTGTTCAACTTTTTGTTGGACAAAAATCACCGCCCACGGGAAAAGAAAAACCGCCTCTACATCGAATATTAAAAATAGGATGGCGAAGATATAAAAGCGGACATTGATGTTCGACCATGTATAAGGCGTGGCCGGAATTCCGCACTCGTAGGGGGTGAGCTTCACATCCGAGTGCCGCCGTGAAGACATGACGCGGGAGGTGAAGAACATCCCGCCGATGGCAAGCAATGCCACCAAGCCCGAGATAGCGACAGCAGTCCAGTTCTCGGCAAACAGGTCGGCATTGAAGCCTTGTAAGAGAAAGTCAGGCACGAAAGGCATGCTCAAAGAAGGAACGAGGACACATTAAGGCACCCTCGGATTAGGCATAGCTAGGCGAGGTAAATATACCATCGGCCAGAGATTAGTGTCAATTAAGAACGGCCTACCTGTATCGTCAGTTTTTGAGGTAATCGACCAAAAAAAACAGAACTGGGGCAGGCAGCCCAATTAACCACCGGAACGCAGTGAAGTAGAGGATATGTCGATGCGGAATGCCGACTCCGGGATGGCCCGGAACATCGGCCTGAAACCCTGCGGAACAAGAACGTCATCCAGCGTACGGAAGGCGCCACCTTCCTCCCGGCCAGCCACCAAGAAGCTACAATCCCCAGCCCAAATCTGTGCCAGAGCTTTGAACATCGCTGCTTCATCGTCACCGTAATACCTGGGAGCCACCAAGCGTATGGCAGTGTCCCAGCCGATTACGAAAGTACAGCCGGGAAACAGTCTGGCTTTCTTCCAGTAGGTCTCAGCCCGAGTTAGGACTACGCTAGCCTGACCCTTAAACTGAGCCAAACGCCGAGTAATCTCTTCCTCTGCTAGGGGCAGCTTGTCCACGTTGGTCACGGAGAGTTCGTATATCACCTCAGTCCCCAGGATTTCCTGGGCGGCTTGGACCATGCCTATGTGACCACTGTGCCAAGGGTTAAATGAACCTGGCAACAACCCTGGAATCGAAAGGGCCCCTGGCGTTTGGCCACGGCCCAGATTGCCATCCTGGTCTACTTTGACGGTATCAATGTCCCCGGCTATCAAGCGCTGCAGAGGGCTGGCATGGGCGCCGCTCTCCACCTGCAGGTCGTCTGTGTCAATCAGACCAAGACCCAGCCCAATATCACCTTCGTTTTCAACGGGAGAATAGTCAACTTGAGAAATATGGGCCAGGGCCCTGACCAACAGATTGCTCAACAGAGCTTCTTCGCCTGCCCGGTCACGGTGCCCCTTGGTTAATAGAAGGCTATAGGTATTCCAACCATTGACGTCCCAGGTGGCAATGAAGCCCCGATGCTCGCCCCGCTTGGGTCGGTCGGTGGCGATTGTGGCGGTACAGGCCAACCCCACTGCTGGAAAATCTCCCTCGAGCAACCGTTCTGCCCGGTGAAACGCCGCTTTAGCCATGCTCAGAGCCGTGGCTTCCGAGACGAACTGCTCCGGCTCGAAGCCGACCAGGTCAATCATTGACAACCTTCCGTAGGGGACCACCACCTCCAGCAGTGTGCGAGAGGCCCCACCCACACCCAGTAACCAAGCAACAGCCTGGCTGCCGGCCCCGGCAACTGCCAGTACTCCTTGGTGAGGAGCGTCATGGATTTTACGGATTAAATCAGCTGTTTTTATCATGTATGAGTTGGCATATATGAGTTGGCGTTTAGAGCTTAGAGGCT
>Ga0066376_10001094_pt1 | contig 26406 bp, 15 predicted proteins | sample Knorr_S15_td_Bot_FD_77009 | JGI IMG/M metagenome (GOLD analysis project Ga0066376, IMG submission 77009) | Marine microbial communities from Southern Atlantic Ocean transect - Knorr_S15_td_Bottom_ad_5009_LV_A | ecosystem: Environmental > Aquatic > Marine > Oceanic | place: Southern Atlantic... | reverse complement strand
TAACAATACTGCCGTTATCTAAGGTTTGATAACTTTCACCGCCATGAGTATGCCCACCAAGCACTAAATCAATTCCCGCCACATTTTGTGCAATGCGGGTGTCAGTGCCTTCACCTAAGTGACTGACCATGACCATGTAATCAACATCTTGACGGTATTGGTTTACAATCTGCTCAGCCACGTCTTGCCACTGCCAATTCATTTTAAAATTAGCGATAAAATCAGGAATTGGCTCGTCTTCAACTGGTTCATCAAGTTCATTCCAAGGCACTGAAGTCATGCCAAAAAAGCCGATACGAAGGCAACCAACTTGGACAACAGAAAAATCGACACCGGCAAACGACGTCTCGCTGCTACCATCATATTCGGTGTTACTTGAAAGTACGATGGCATTATCGTCATCGGCAAAGTCCAGCAATTGCTCAGGTCCCCATGCATAATCGTGGTTACCTATGACACGTACGTCAAAGGCCATGGCTTTTATAGCTTCGACAGTGGCTAACCCTTGTGATGTTTGTTCCGCTACGGTGCCTTTTTCATAATCGTCACCACCATTGGTGAATAAAGTATTAGGGTTTTCAACTTTAGCCTTGTCGTAGTAACTGCGAATACGGCTGAATAACTGCTCTTTAAAGCCAAAGCGCGCGTGTAAATCTGCAACATGAATAAAGCGTACCGTTTGGTTACTGGCTGTGTCATTACATTGCTCGCCAATTGTTTTACTGGCCGCAGGAACGGTGCGAGACATTAAAGCAAAACTACCAAATTCTGTAATAGCACTGACAGCAAATCCATCATCGCTTTGTTCAGTACTGAGAGTTTGCCACTGCTCATCAACTAACTGCACTATGCTAAAGGCAAGGTTGGTTTGTTCATCTGGTAACTTAATCGCTAAACTTAATGGCTCAGCAAATATCAGGTTATTTGGGCGAAAGGTATGAATACTCGATACAATACCTTGCTCGATATCCGTGCTTGAAGCGCTTGTCTCTGTATAAGTAAATGTGGTGTCTGTCGTAACTGTGTTACTTATTGCATTAAGTATGACATCGCCCTGTGCAAATTCAGCTGATAAGCCATTTTCAACGGAAATTATTAAACCAGACTGATCAGGAGCTGTTGCGACTTCTTTTGTTGTTTTATCGCCACCGCATGCTGTCAGTAATAAGCTAGTCAGAATAATGACCAGTAGTTGAGTGTTAAAGCGCACTTACTCAGTTCCTTTGCCAAACCAAATTAATATCAGAATATAGTATCAGTTTTAAGGACGCAGAGGGAATAGGGGAGAGAGAAATTCCCCGCAGCGGGCGCTACGGGGAATAAGTATTATTGCTTTTCAGCAGACACTTCTAGCTCTTCAGCTAGGATGTGTTCAGTCGTTTGTGGCTCGTGTTGGCCTTCAGCACCGTGCATCCAAGCGACTAGTTTGTCGCTTAGTAAGTACATGATCACTGCAGAAAGAACCGCAGTTGCGCCTAAGCCAATGAAGATACCCATCGCGTTGTCTAACGCTTCTTCACCTTCACCTAGGAATGAACCTACGAAACCTGCAATTTTGTTTGCAACCGCTGTACATAGGAACCAGATACCCATAAGCATTGAAGCTAAACGTAGAGGTGCAAGTTTACTCACCATAGATAAACCAATCGGCGATAAACATAACTCACCTAATGTGTGGAATAAGTAGAATAAAACTAACCACATCATGCTGATTTGTAGGTGCTCACCTTGACCTTGTGTCATTAGCGCTAGGATCATCGTGATGAAACCAAGTGCTAAGAAAATAAGTGCAATAGCAAACTTAACCGGAGAGTTTGGTTCACGTTTATCAAGTTTCAACCAAATGATGGCAACTAAAGGTGCAAATACAATGATGAAAATTGAGTTTAAAGATTGGAACCAAGAAGCAGGTACTTCAAAGTTAAATAGCATACGGTCAGTGTAATCGTTAGCGAAAAGGTTCATTAAACCGCCCGCTTGTTCAAAGCCCATCCAGAAGATGATACTGAATACACTCATAGTGAAAATAACTTTAATACGGTCAGTTTCAACTTTCGTTAAAGGCTCTTTAGTATTTGATTCAGATTGTGCTTGAGAAAGCTTAGCCGAAGGAACAACACCGATTTCGCCTAAGTATTTATTACTTAGTGCAAGTTGAAGAAGAACTGAGATCACCATACCTACACCAGCTACGATGAAACCCCATTGCCAGCCCATTGCTGCAGCAGCATAACCCGCAACTAGAGGACCTAATGCACCACCTAGGTTGATACCCATGTAGAAGATAGTGAACGCACCATCACGACGTTGGTCACCTTCTTTATAAAGGTCACCTACCATGGTTGAGATATTTGGTTTAAATAAACCGTTACCTAAACAAAGTAGTGTTAAACCAATATAGAAAACGTTTTCTTCTTGGCCAGCTAAATAGCTGTGAGGAACACCCATAGTGAAATGGCCTGCAGCCATTAATAAACCACCAAGTATAATCGCTTTACGTTGTCCTAAGACGTTATCGGCTAACCAACCACCGAATAGTGGTGTGATATATACAGCCATAGTGAAGGTACCATAAAGGCTTAATGCGTCTGCATTTGACCAACCAAAACCACCTTCTTGTACAAGCGCTACTAAATATAAAACTAAAATGGCGCGCATGCCGTAGTAACCGAATCGTTCCCACATTTCTGTGCCGAACAACAGGAATAACCCTTTAGGATGCCCTAAAAAGTCACCTGCTTTAGGTAATGAACTCATATTTACTTCCTAACTCTAAGTTTTTATTTGAGGCCTTATTGTTTTTGCTTTGGTCGTTCTATGTATTTATTTAGTGAACGGGCGGCCATGTTTATTGATGCAGCTAAGATAATGGTTTGTTGCTCAAGTTTTATACTTGAAGGTAAGAGACACACCCTTATCCTAGCTACAAGTGCGCTACAGTATACATAGACCTTATGGTGAGGGGAAGATCTTGCGACACTTGCCCCTTGTGGTGCGATGGTTAGTAGCTTGCATAAGGCACAACAGGTTTACCCGGGAATGCCAGCTCGCTATACACCGGATTAAAGTAATAACGGAAGTACAGCTGAGCGTAATTCGGTTCATAAAAATCGGCTCTATCTAGGTTGAAGTAACCACCAAAGAACCAATGAGGCGTGAATCGATACTCAAAACTTGCCCCTAAGTTATACGATAAGCCACTGCTGGTATCGCCCTCAAAGTAAGGCACAACACCCGTTACAGCTGTTTGAGCTTCTGCTTGGCCTTGCAAAATAGGGTCGTTCGGGAAAAATGCGATGTCGTCAGTGGTGGTGGTAGACCAAGACACCCCAGCCCGAAGCCTATATACAAAATTATGACCAATTCGTTTATCAAAAATCACAGGTAAAGACGCGCCCAAGTAGTTTTGTGGGCTGTAATAGCCACCATGCCCCCAGGTTTCTTCACTTAAATTATACTTATATGACCAGTGTAATAAGTTAAGACCTAGGCTTAATTCGGTGTTTCTTTCGCGAATATAGCGATAGTAACTCCCCCCCATTAGGCTGTAGCTTTGGTTGTCTTTGACATTTTTACCTTGCAAGAGTTGATAGTTGGTACTGCCCCAAAACCCCCAATCTAGGCCTAGGTCATGAGATAGATTAAGTTGTAATTGCGTAGCTCTAACACCGCCCCATACTTGGTTGGTAAAGACATCTTCAAGTCCGGCGTAAGATAATACAGAGCTAGTGACTGGGCGTTTATTAAACGTGACGCCATAACCAAAGTCGCCTAAATCACCTTTGTAATTAACGCCCCACACGATATCTTCGACTAAAAAGCCAAGTGGAGTGGTACCAACATCAATGCGCCATTGCTCGTTTTGCCAAGCAAGGCCAATATCCATACCTTGTTGCTTTGGTTTTATGCTTAAAAGTGGGCAGTCAAAAATACAGAGGGCCCCTTGACCATAGCGGCTACCTGCAAAGGTTTCATCAAAGCGGGTTTCTTGGCTCGATATCGTCATTGGGTCTAATTTCACAATCCCAGTGCCACCCCACAGTGGAAAACCGGCTTCGATAGGCGTTGCACCAGCGCCGAGGGTTGACTCATTTTGCGTGCTTGTTTGGCTACTTAAGTTGATAGCGGCTGTGATATAGGCTTGTTCATCGCGCTCGATGCTTTGTAATTGGCGCTTGGCATTATTGACATACCATGCTTCATTTTCATCAAGGGCATACAGCTCATAGTTCTGCTCATCGCTTAAGTTGCTCGTTGCCGTATCTGGATCAACTGCCGCGCGGTACCAGTTTTGAGCAAGCGTAGTTTGTTGCTTAGCTTGTGCAACCGCTGCCGCTTGATAATAAAGTTCTTGGTTATTGTTTGATTTAGCCAGCAATATTTCAGCTAGATTAATGGCACTTTGTGTATCTTCAAATTGTTCAAGTGCGGTCATTAATTGCTGCTGACGATAGCTTTGTTCACTTGAAACCTGATTAATTTGTCCAGCAATGATGCGATTAGCTAAATCATCTCTTTGCTGCTGACGAGCGAGTGTCGCAATAGCTAAAGCAGTATCCGTTGAGACAGTTTGCCCATTTGCGATGTGTTGCTCATAGCGGGTAATAGCTTCTTTACTATTGCCTTGCTCGATATGAGCATTGATCAGCGCCTCTGACAGTTCTGGGTTATCAGGGTAGCGTGTTGCAAGCTCTGAGAGCTTAGTAACTCTAAGATTACTATCACTAAAGCGATTAACGTAATTAACTTGAAGTGCTAACCATTGTGATTGCTCTGCATCGGTTGCGTTACTCGGCAGGTGATAGTCTGCAAACCAGCTATCAGCAGCGTTTTTATCGTTGCTTTCAATTAGCCAATTAGCATAAGTCATATGCCAATAAGGGCTCAAGCTTGGGTCACGATTGAGGGCTTTTTTCAGTTGTCTAATCGCATACTGCTGCTCATTAATTTGTTGCCATTGGCTGGCAAGCTCAGCTTGCATTAAAGGTGTTAATGGCTGTGCTTCTAACTCGGTAAGCTTATAAATCACCGTGGCTTTATTGCTAGCTGTGTTGTTGGCAGACAGTCTTTCTAGCTTAGTATTAATACTCAATTGTTCTGTGAGTACATTGATTTGTTCGGTGCGTGCGTTATTAGGAATGTAATCTAAGGTTGCCAATGCTCCTTGATAGTCATTCAACGAACGTAAAAATAGGGCATGGCTATAACGTAAATCTGCATCTAGAGGAAATTGCCACAAGGTTTTTTTATACAGCGCTTTCGCATGATCAACTAAACCCTGTTGCTGGTATAAATTTGCAAGGTCGTAATATAGCCAGCTTTGACGAGGGCTTTGTTTAATTGCCATAAGTAGCACATCAACCGCTTCATCAAGCTTACCTTGTGAAGTTAGTTCGTCTGCTCGAGCTCGCAGTTGCTGTGTTTGTAATAGGGTGTAATCTTCGGTCAGTAGCGCTTGTTGCTGACGAGTTAAGCTATTATAAAATTGATGACTACGAGCATAATTGCCATCTGAGGCCGTTAATTCGAGCATGGCACGCAAAGTAGGCTGTTGCAGAGGATCGTCTTTTAGCACTTGCTTATAGAGATTCATCGCGTTTTGGTATTGCCCAGCTTGTTTGGCAAGTTCAGCGCGGTAAAACAACACGGTATTAGGGTCTTCATTTAACGTATCTGCTAAATCAAGCTTAAGTGCAGCCTGTTTTAACTCATTGCTACTAATGGCCGATTTAGCTTCATCAATGTATTGCCAAAAACGTGCGGTATTGGCGAGACCTTTTAATACCGTTATGCGGTTTGCATCTATGCTGTATTGTTGTGCTTTTTTAAAGTACTGGTAGGCATTGGCATTCCTGCCTTGTCTTAAGTTTAATAAACCTAGGCTATTGTATATTTCAGGATCTTGAGGACGCCCTCGCAGAGCTTTATTGAAGAGCTTTTCTGCCGTATCAAAGTGACGTTTTTCAAGTTCGACACTGCCTTTGAGCCATGCCTGATAAGCAGGATCCGCTTGCTTTTTTTGTTCAGCCAAATGTGCTTTTTTAAAGTCACTAAATTGCAGCTGACCTTTACTGCTTTTAGGGTAGGCAGCAAAGTAGTCTTGATAAGCAAGCTTAGTGTGTTTATTAAGCGGCATGTTTTCAAGCGCTGCAAGCCAAGCAAATTCGGCTTCTACACCATATTGATTGCTGTGTGCATAGTGGCTAAGTAGCTTAATGGCTTCTTTATTCGTTGGGTTCTGTTTTAATAGATGCCTCGCATAGGCAAGCTCAAAACGGCCACTATGAGGGTAGCGTTTCATTAAAGAACGATAACCGCGCAGTGCTTGTTGATACTGACTTGAATCTTGAGCAAGCCAGTTGATGTGCTCAAGCTCATATTCAATATTCGGGTAAGCAGATTTAAATAGGCGGTTGTATATTTGCACTGCTTCGCTGTACTGACCAGCTCTGGCACGAAGCCTGGCTTGTTGAACCACTTCTTTGTCTTGATTATTGACTCGTGCGAGCATAGTTAAGCTTGTTATACACGGATGCGACATCTTACTGAGCTCTGCTAAACGTGCATTGGCTTTATCGACTTCTTTTAGGCTATATAAAACACGCACCTCTGCGCATTGCACTTGGGTGTTTTTAGGTGCAATGCTTTGCAGCTTTTCTAAGCTGTCGCTCATCAATTGATTATCACGCTCAATTTCACCTAGTTGCACTTGGCTAATTAACCAATCAATTGATTGACTATCAAGGTCCTTGTTAACTGCTGCGGATGCACTGGAGCTTGCTAAAACTGCAGCAAGTAGCCACTTTATCGGCATTCATTGCTCCAGTTAGTTGTTAAGGCGCCGTTTTTATCAATACTAAAGCGTTTGTTCAATGCGCTATTACCAAATAAATACAACACGCTGTCGTAATAGCGGCTGGTGGTAAAGCGGGTGTCCATCATAATTTGCTGCTGTAACGCAGTGACAGCTTGTGATGCACTCTCTTCAGCAAGCAGTGGTAATAAAGCAGCAACAAAACCACTTGGGGCATTGCCAGCTGTACTGCCCGTGACGGCATTGGTTTCTAATGGCACTTTGCCTGAAGAGACTATGCTATCAATAAAGGGTTTAAACTGCTTAGCAAGGGCATTTTTATAAGGTGCATCTTCTGCCATCATGCTGGCCCAAAGATAAACGCGGATTGCATTGTAACTACCGGTGGCTGGCGTGCTTTTATCATGATAAAAGCCTTTTTCAACGCTGTAATTAACCCAGTCAGGGCTCATGCCTTTTGGTGCTGTATCTATTAATAACTGCGCCGAGTTATCGTGTAATGTTTGCCAAGGCGAGTGAGGGTATAAATGTGCAAATTGCGCAAATATAAATAGCGGTGCATAGCTTGGATTTAATTTCCAGCTACTGTCTTTTTCAAAGCCTGATGGCCCAGGTAACAAGGTCAGGCCAAGGTTTGGTATCTGCGCGGTTTCTTCACGAATAATGCGCTCAGCAAGCACTGAGCTTAGCACTGCGTAGCGTCTTTCATTCCATAAGATAGCCGCTTGTGACAGGGTATAAGCAATCCATAAATCTGAATCAGAAGCTGGATTAGAATCAATAATTTGTCCTTGGCTTTGTTTAATGCCCCATTGCCATGCTGGTAAACGGGTACTTAAATCACCTTCAGAAAGGTGTACTTCAGTCCACTCAAGTAATTTATCGAAGCTGGCTTTATCATTGGCAAGTAATGCAAAGAATAACGCATAAGATTGCCCTTCAGAGGTGGTGATGTCGTATTCACTGCCTAAATCAATTACACGTCCTTCTGGTGTAATGAAGTGAGTTTTAAAGTTATTCCACTGCGGCCAAGCGCTACAGCTTAATTGGGCTAAGGCACTACTTGAAAAAACAAAAACGAATAGTAAAGAAGCGATAGTTTTCATTATGCCTGATCTCCTTCAGATAAACGTTTTTTGGTCAGTAGCGCAAGCACTCGCCACAACATAAATGAAATAAGTAGTAGTGTAAGTAGCGACAGAATCGCTAACAGGACTGGGCGGTCTGAAAAGTGGAACCAAATAAGTGTATGAATAGGCACATGACCAACAAAATACTGCTCATCGGTTTTAATCGTTTTGATGCCTTGGCTATTGATAATGGCGGAGCTTCCCATTATTTGAGCAGTTTTATCTTCATTTAATAAGGCATCAGTGAGTAGCGCATATGCACTTTCATTACTGGTAATTAAAGATACCACTGAACGGTCTGAATCGAATGGTGACTGAAATCCTGACATCACAGCTAAACGACCAATGCTGCTGATGTTTACTTTAATTTTTTCAGCGCCTTTTGTGTCGTATGCACCATTGTAGATAGCTTGATCAACAATGCGTTGGTTGTTGTTGATAAGCACACTTAGGGCGCTATCTTTGGCAAGGGATGTTAAGAATGAATCAGCCTTACCAATGATAATAATGTCTTTATCGTTTAGCGCTAATTGGTTACTTGGGAATTGAATTTCTAAACGGTGCGCAGGGTAGCCGGTAATAGCGCCTAAATGACCCGCAAAATTAAGCAATAAGCTAATCGCGTTAACTGAGGCGTTAGCTTCCATCACCAAAGTACTTTGGTGTAAATCGGCATATTTGGTAAATGGAAAACCACCACTTGCAAAGGCACGTAAGTTTGGCATGGCAATATAGTGATGGAAGTCACTCACATCAATCGTAGAGCTGCCGTCAATAGCGCCAAATTCACCACCGGCTGGAATGGCACTACATTCACCGGTTTTCACAACAGCAAAGTTAAAGTCATAAGTCAGCTGGTTATTTGTTGTTAAATCTAACCCCGTTAATTCAAAGTCTTGACGAGTTTGAGTTGGATTAAAATCTGATAGAAGCGGCAACAACGTATTGGTTGTTATTGTTTTACCGCCTTCGTTATCAAGAATAAAACCATCCACAAACTTACCGTTGATCAGCATGTTCAAACGCGACAACATGTTTTGTTCAACAGGTGTGTTGCGATAATTCAATGTAATCGGAATACCATTTTCACGCCAAGTAAATAAATCGGGTGCAAAGCGTAAATCTAAACGAACTGGCAGACCGCGATAACCTTCTGACTGCAGTTGAGTAGGGTATTCAATAAACTCATCAAAGCTCACTGGGCGATCAGAGCGCACCCACAGTGGGGCATCGTAGGCTTTTCTAAGTGGTAAATTGCTAATTGCATCAATGGTTGCGCTGCGACCTGTCATCACTTTATAACCAAAGACTAAACCAACAACGGCTTCTTTTAATTGCGCCGTGTCTTTACCTAAAACAAGCAGTACCTTGGCGTAACGGTGAGTTGGGCTGCTGATTATTTCGACTGTTGGTTTATCAACATTAGGGTAATTTAATAAAAAGTCAGGCTTGTTGTCATTGGTGACAAAAACCACACTATGCTCTGTTGGGGTGGCATTGATTTGCACTGGGAACTGCGCTTTGCGCCATTTTGCTTGCGCGCCAAAAAAGCTTGATAAGGTTGTGGCAGCTTCTAACGTATTTTCATCGGGTTGTGATGCAAAAACGAATGGCAAAGTGACCTTATTGTAGTCGCGAGAGTCAAAAAATGGTGCAGGGAAATACTCTAACAAGCTTTCAAGTGCCAGTGCTTGACGGTCAATAGAAATACGGCTGCTTTTACTCAACTCAGCCCAAATTGCATTACTATAATCATCCTGACAAACCATGTCGTAATAACCCACTAACTCAAAACGAATTTGGTTAAAGTCTTTAATTAATTTAGGGTTAAGCACGATGCTACGCTCAGCGACAGTGCCGATAGGCGTGTTCTTATCATCGATAGGCAACACAGTAACAAGATTTTCATTTAAGAAAATTTTTAAATGTGACACACGACCTATCAGGGATGGTGACGTTGTATATGAAAAATCGAGGGTTAGTTTTTTACCTAACTTATCAAGACGGTTCGTAAAATCAACGCGGGTACTATTGCTCACACCATCAAGTTTAAACTTGCTTAATCCAAGCTTTTCAAAGCTTAGCGTCATGCTTTCAATTGGCGCTTGTTCAGGATAACCATGATCAAAAATCGCTTTATTAGAAAGAGGCTCAGCACTTATCGCCCAGCCAGATAAGCTGAGTGTGATAACAGCGAATAACAAGGTTAAAAAAGTTCTTATCATGATGTTTTTAGTACTTTTGTTGGTTTTTTGGGTAATAACGACGCCACAAAGTACAAGACTCTTGATGCAAACGCAATCGCGGGTCTTAATTCATTTGGGGCATGGAAAATCAAGTTCTTAAAGCCTTTAATACTGGTATAAAAAACGTGAGAAAAGCTATACGAAGGCTTGTCGTGTTTAAAGTTTTCTTGCCAATCAAGCCAAGCATCAGCACGTGAGAAAGTGCATTGAATAAAGGCTGTTTGTTTTTCTAAATCTAAATCTCTGAGGGTCAGACCCAACTGCTTATCGCGGGTGTTACAAATATAGGTCGGGAATGAAAACTGTTTCAAGCCACGACTCATTAGCAGCTCTACCTTATCATTTACACGGCACAGATGATTGTGTTCAGTTTCAAGACCAACGCCATTATTTGAGTAGTCCGTAATTTTCACTTTAATGGTGCGGCCATTGGCTAGGCGAATAGCCGCAGGGAAATTTGCTTTGATACGGTGTGAGCTACGTACTTGTTTCGCTTCAGCGGCAACAGCCACAGCAGCACCCAAAATTATCACGTTATAGCTTGCCCACAGCATGCTAATGACGAGTACGCCTATTTGTGAACTATCGCCGAAAAGCAATCTAAATACGCCGTAGGTCATACCTAACACGTTAACCAGTAACAAGATTATATAAGGCTTCGAAATCGTCCAGTCGTAGTGATCTTGCTTGTTTAAGCCACCTTTTTCGGTCACGTTAAACTTGCCCTTATTCGGGTTGATAAGCGCAACTGTAGTGGGTTTTAAAATATACCAAGCAAGTACTGATTCATAAACTTCGCCCCAAAATGAATAGCGGTACTTTCCTTGAATTCGGGAATTGGTGATTTTTACCTGTAACAGCGTTGGCACAATATAAAGAAAGATAGCAACAAACGGTGCATAGATAATTTGCGCATTGAAATAAATTAATGCCAGCGGCGCGGTTAAAAACACAATGCGCGGGATACCCGATAAAAAGTGCAACATAGCGTTTAAGTAACACAGTCGCTGTGCAATATTTAAGCCCTTACCAAACAGTGGGTTATCTAATCGGAATATTTGCGCCATGCCGCGTGCCCAACGAATACGCTGGCCAACGTGGGCAGACAAGCTGTCAGTGGCAAGGCCTGCAGCTTGCGGAATATTAATGTACGTTGTTTTGTAGCCTGCGCGCTGCATTCTAAGCGCGGTATGGGCGTCTTCTGTGACGGTTTCTACCGCAAAACCACCAATTTCTTCAAGGGCACTACGCCTTAACACAGCACACGAACCACAGAAGAAGGTTGCATCCCACATATCATTACCATCTTGGATTAAACCATAAAACAGCATGTTTTCATTAGGGATTTTTCGATGGTTCTTTAGATTGCGCTCAAATGGATCGGCAGAGAAAAAGTGGTGAGGTGTTTGTACTAAACACACTTTACTATCATTGATGAACTGCCCCATTGTCATCTGTAAAAATGAGCGAGCAGGGATGTGATCACAGTCAAAAATAGCAATGTAGTCGCCATTCGTTACTTTCATCGCATGATTCATATTACCGGCTTTGGCATGTTTGTTATCAGGACGAGTTAAATAACCAACACCAATTTGCTTTGCAAATTCTGCAAACTCAGGGCGCTTACCATCATCTAAAATATAAATGTTAAGTTTATCTGCTGGCCAATCGATACTTTGCGCAGCAATCGTAGTGGGCTTTACTACCTCTAATGGCTCATTATAAGTTGGAATATAAATATCAACCGTTGGCCAATTTATAGTGTCTTTTCCTAATGCGATGGGCTTACGGTGCAGTGGATTGATAGTTTGGAAGAAACCTAAGATCAGAACTAACCAAGCGTAACTTTCAGCAAGTAATAAACCAATCCCGAGAGCAAGGGCTAATGGGTCACCCCAGTTCAGGGTATCTGTATAGCGCCACCATAGATAACGTGTAGACGTTGTCACAGAAAGAGTGATCATCACAATGGTCGCTATTTGTCCTTCAACACGTCTGAGTGAATAAGCAACCACCAAAATTAAACTAATGAACACCGCTTGTGCTTCAATACTAAATGGTACGGTGATAAAAATCGCTACAGCAAAAATAAGTAGGGTTAAAAACGCGACTTTTAGGGTGCTATTTTTCCAAATGGATGAGCGACTCACCGCTTTATACGATTTAGTTTTGGTTTGTTTTCTTGCGACTAACCAAAGCACTTTAAATGAGCGCACAAGCTTGCTGTCTGCCAGTCTTAATAAGCGAGCTGAACGTGTTACTTTACGCCAAGTTTTACGCTGCTCAATAGTTGTGTGCTGTTGTGAGGTTGTGGTGGTGTTGAACAGCGCAAGATAAACACTTTGCAATACAATTCGAATACAGTTACTTGGTGTCAAAACAGGCTGAGATACATGGGGGTATAAACGCTGTAATTTATGTTTGATTTCTCGTTTTTTGTTGCTATCTAATTTAATAAATAATGACAAAAAAAGTACAAAGAAAGGCAGTAAAAAAGCACCCAACAAGCTCATTTTATGTTGATTGTAATAACCATAAAACTTAATAAATACAAACCGTACAAGCAACTTGGTTAAAACTAAGCTTAATAGCACTTTTAATAAGCGTTGCGGCACACTTACAGAATTTATTTTATTGCTCATTCTGACTCGCACGGCTTACAAGCCAACCTGCTAGCGTTTCAAAATCGTCATTAGCAACGCTATACGGTGCACAGTTAATCGCCACATTGCGAAACGCGGTGGCTTCTTTGATCACTTCATCTTTGTTGATATATAAAGGCGCAATTAACGGCAGTTCACTTTGCCAAAGCTGCAATAGATCTGATTCAAGCTCAGAGGCAGAGTTATATTTATTAGTTAAAAAGTAATGCTGCCATGATGACTCTGCCTGTTTAAGTGTGTTTAAACGCTTGAAAGCAAAGCTGTGACAAATAGCATCACAATTAATAATCTCAAGGAATATATCGTCTTCATTTAGCGGGTAGCGATGCACATCGACATGGGCAGGGCAGTCAAATAAAAACCAGCTGTCATCGCTGTCATTAAGTTGCTGACAGCTCTCGATAATGCTCGAAAAGTCTAAGCCTAAGTTCGAGCGGCTACCATAAGGTAAAAACCTTACACCATCGTTATCTTGGTGGAACTGCTCACATGCTGAAGCGAAGTCTGGGTAATCGCTCCAGCCAAGCAGATGCTCCCAGGCAAGTCCAAGGTGTAGGCCTAAGTCGCCTTTAGGGTCTAAATCGATGGCATACACAGGCACATTTGATTTTCTTAAGGCGCAAGCAAGATTGGCCACAATCGATGTTGTACCTGTCCCGCCTTTAATTCCTTTTAAAAAAATCCGCTTCATTTATGAGTCTTTATTGCGCTTTTGTTAATTTTTTTAGTGCTCTGTGTTTGTGTCGTTGCTAATGCAATATCGTTAAGCAAAGGGTATTTTTCAATCGTTTTGCGATTTTTTTCGACATCAACAATTTCAACATAATCTGTTTCCTTGCCACCAAATTGACGTAACAACTTCTCAATATCATATTGAGTTAAGGTGTGTGAATTTTTTACTGCAAAGTCATTCATCTAAAAAACCGTAATGAGAAAAATTAGCTTAAAAATGTTCACGATCCATGGACATAATTTGCATTATATATAGAATAGCGTTTAAAACTAGTACTAAAGTATCTTTTTTAAGGGTTTGTTAGTGCCTCATTTAAATATTACAGGACTAAACGGAGCTTTCTCTGAGCTTAAGCGAGGCGCAAATTATGCTTTACTTGCCCCGCTAGATAATCAGCTATTAGAGTTAACAAGGCATCTTTTAACCAATCATAAAGACTCGGTTTTTTTGCTCTCTGAACAAGTCGAACTATTTTTCGAAGGAGAGGGAAGCGAGTTATTGTTCACTTTGTTCGAACAAGGGGTACTACGTCCTTTCCATTTACATCATAATGAGAATGTATCAAAAAGTTTGCATTTTTCCCGTGGTGTTATTAACGAAATAAAACAGTATGAGCAACTAAAAAACAGTACGGTTATCGTGCATGTCGATTCAGAGCAGTTAGTTTCCTTGAATGAGCAACAGCTTGGTGAAAAACTCAAGCTTTATCTGGCTTTGTCACAGTCAAAAAATGTCACTTTAGTGTTTTTAATGTCAGGAGCCCATGTCAGTGAATTGAGGCGCCAGTTGTTAGCTTTAAACCGTTTCTTTGACGGCTTAATTTACATGACTCAAGAAGCATCTATCCGTACCCTTGAGTATGATTATTGGTGCCACAAAGAAGGTGTCATTGCTGGACGCTCAGTCAATTTGCAGCTTTATGATGGTCAGCTTGCATTAATTGAAGAAGAGCAAGAAGCCGATGAAAAGTCGCAGCCAACGGCTCAAGATTTTGATGAAGACGAGGTATGGCTAACTCGCAGTGCTGTGCCTGAGGGGACAAAGCTCCCTGTTTTTTATAAAATTATTGATGACAATGATGCTCTTTTTTCTAAAGGGCTAACTAAAAAGTCAGCGACCTTAGTATTTGCCGTTAGCCGCTACACTGATTTAAAAGTATTAGCCAAAGATTGCTTCTCTCTTCGTAAAAAATGTGGTCGTCGGTTGAAATTGGTTATTCAAAATGTTGATGGCATTATTCGCCATCAAGATGAGTGCCTATTTTTAACCTTAGGGGTTAATCTTATTTTATATAGTTATTCTGAGCCTTCGCGATTACTGTCACAAATTCAGTCAATTCAAGGGTTTCAGTTTTCAAGACCCCTACCAAAATCGATTGATGATGTTCTAAAATACAGTGAAAATGTATTGGCTAAAGGGTATTTACCTCCTGTTAAATTCGCAGAGCAGGTTGCGAAGCATAGTGATTCTGCTGCCAACCTTGGCGTAAGCGGCGTACTTGTTTTGATGCAGCTTTTGCCACGTATTGATGCGATACACCCATTGCATTTATTCCATGTAAAGCGCGAAGGGGATATTTTTAGTTTTGCTGATGGTACGGTTTATCTTTACCTACATGCTTGTCGAGAACACGATGTTGAAAGCGCAATTAAGCATTTATTTAAATTACAGGTGAGTGACTTCTTTATGTCAAAAAATGTCATTGCTGATCATTTTTATATTCAGCAAGAATGTCGCCGCATGCAACGTCATTTTGCTAATACTGAAATAACAGACTTTACTCAGCAATTACAAGAAAATGTAAGCTATATTTTTGACGCAAAAGCATCAGATATAGCAAGTTTAAACACTGAAACACCGGAATTTAAAAAAGTGATTCGACCTATATCCGAGCCAGTAAAAGTGACCTTAAAAGGTGAACTATCATGAGCTTAAATCAGTTTTTTATAACTTTTATCATCGCAATGTTAATCGGCATTCTGCTGAGTAATACAGGTAAGTTATTGTTTAAAAAAGCAGTCGTGCTATACCGAAAACTAACATTTAGGCATGTATTATTAACGCCTTATACGCCAAGACGACTCAAAAAGGATAACAAGTGAGGCTTTCAGGATTAGGTTTTTGGAATTTATATTTTTTAGTTAAGTTTGTTCTGTATAGCCGAGGTGATATTTCGTTTGATTTATTTGCAAACTTAGCTTTTTTTGCATTTCTTGCTATCTCTTTTCAACATATTTGGTTGGCTCGCATTAAACAGATTCTGAGTGTGGTAATTGGTGTTGCCTTGTTGTATCACGATTCATGGTTGCCCCCGATTTCTCGGCTCACCAAGCAAGCTGGCAATGTACAAGATTTTAGCATCGGCTATTTTTTTGAGATCACGTCGCGCGTTATTAGTTTTGATTTGATTTTTGCGCTTTTCGCTTTGGTGGTTTTTTATTGGTTTACTGTAAAGTGGTTACGTTATACCAGTATTTCTATTATTGGTTTTCTTTATGCGTATTGTCTCGGTGGGTCAGCTGCACATAATGAGGTTCCACCTCAGGTTGCAACCAATAGCCACGTTGTACAAAAACAAGTTCCCGTTTTAGTCTCTGACACTGCAGCGCAAAAGACGCCAGATCAACAGTTACAAGACTTTTACCAGCAGCAAAATTTATTACAAAGTCAGTTCCCAAATGCATTTAATGGCCAACCATTTGATGTCGTTGTATTGAATATTTGCTCTTTAGCGACAGCAGATTTAAACGCCATCGGTGTCGAACCCCGTAATCTGTTTGCTGATTTTGATATTTTGTTTAGCCAATTTAACTCAGCAACGTCGTACAGTGGTCCTGCTGCAATTCGTTTATTACGAGCAAGTTGTGGGCAGACAAGTCAAGAGCAACTATTCAAACCGGTTGACGAGCAATGCCAACTATTTACTAATCTTGCTGAACTTGGCTATAAAACCAGTGTGGCGCTAAACCACGATGGTCATTTTGATGACTTTATAGGTTTGATCAGGCAGTACGGCGGTGTGTCTGTGCCGAAACTGGATTTTAGTCAATTTAGTGCCGCGCAATATGGTTTTGACGGCAAACCGATTTATTCTGATGCAGATATCCTTACTAATTGGTTGAAAAAGCAAGGTTCTAGTGAGCAACCTAGAGCTCTTTATTACAACACCATTAGCTTACACGATGGCAATCAAATTGCGGGTCGCGAACGGATGAATAGCTTGGCAAGTTATCCGCTTAGACAGCAGCGCTTATTTAGCGATATTGATAAGTTTATAACTGAGTTAGAAGCACAAGGTCGCAACGTGCTGTTGGTGGTTGTGCCAGAGCATGGTGCGGCACTGCAAGGCGATAAACTACAATTTTCTGGATTACGTGAAATCCCGAGTCCATCGATAGTGTCGGTGCCTACGGCAGTAAAATTCATCGGGCCTGACATTAAACATAATGGGCTTAATGTTGTTGATGAGACAATGAGCTATTTTTCTCTTTCAGAATTAATCAATAACACGATGAAGCTCGATTTGTTCACAGGGACGGTACCCATTAATCGCGTGCTTGATAATTTACCGACCTCAGCCAAGGTCGCCGAGAATCAAGATACGGTTATGATGTACATAAAAGGGCAGCCTTACATTCAGTTGGATGGGGGAGAGTGGACCAAGTATCCGACTAATTAAGTTCTTTTGTCCAAAATTGTTTACAATAGACTACCCAGTTGCAGGGAGTTAGCGTATTATTCTCATACTATAGGTTCCCGTTTTTTGAGGATGTAATGCGTTTAGATATCCACTGTGCTGACCGAATTGGTATCGCACAAGAGATTCTCAATATCTTGGTGAGTTACCAGGTTGATTTAAAAGGCATCGAGGTAGATTCGGTTAATTGTCGAATGTACGTCAGCTTTCCGCCTATTGAATTTGAACAATTCCAAAAAATCATGCCATCTATCCGTTTGATAGATGGTGTGAAAGACGTTCGTACGACTGCATTCTTACCTTCTGAGCGAGAGCATAATGAGTTAAATACATTACTGCGTGCCTTACCTGATGGTGTTATATCTATCGATGCTAAGGGCTGGGTGCGTTTATGTAATGATGCTGCGTGTCGTGATCTGCAATTATCTGAAAGTGAAGTGATTGGCGCTAACATCAATAACTTGCTTAAAGGTTTTAACTTTACGCGTTGGCTTGAAGGCAAAGAAGTGCTTGGCCAAACTACCCGAGTTGAAGTCGCAGGTGAGGACTTTATTGCTGATATTCTGCCTATTTCAGTACCACAAGGTGCTGAAGGGGATGTGTTAGCCGGCGCTGTAATCAACATCAAATCACAAAGTCGCCTAGGTCAACAAGTTAGTGCGTTTCGTCGTTATGGCCAAGAAAGCTTTGCAACCATCCATAATTTTAGTACTGCAATGCGCCGTGTGGTTCGTGAAGCGCGTAAAATGGCACAGCTTGAAGCACCAATCCTGATTACTGGCGAAACCGGTACTGGTAAAGAGTTACTTGCTCGTGCTTGTCATTACGCCTCAAACCGCTCAGTAAAACCATTTATCGCTCTGTCGTGTGCTTCATTGCCTGATGATGTCGCTGAGTCTGAGTTATTTGGTTATGCAGGCTATGAAGAAAACGCGGCACCAAAACGTGGCGTTTTAGAGCAAGCTGATGGTGGCACTGTGTTTTTAGACGAAGTTGGTGAAATGTCGACTCAGTTGCAAACTAAGTTACTGCGTTTTTTACAAGACGGTACCTTCCGAAAAGTGGGTGATGAAAACGAAGTAAAAGTAAATGTGCGTATCGTAGCTGCAACACAAAAAGACTTACCTGCAATGGTGCAAGAGGGGACATTTAGAGAAGATCTCTATTACCGAATTAATGTTTTAACCTTAGAGATTGCGCCATTACGTGATAGAAAAGCTGATATTGGTCCGTTAGCAGAGCACTTTATTCAAAAGTATGCCCAGCAAAATGGTCATTCTGTGCCAGTGATGTCTGAAGATTGTTTACGCTTTTTACAAGATTATCCTTGGCCGGGTAACGTGCGCCAATTAGAAAATGCGATTTACCGTGCGGTATCCTTGCTAGATGATAACGAATTGCGTATTGAGCACTTGCAGTTACCAACGTTTACCCATGATTTAGGTTATCTTGAGTCTGACTTTGAAGGAACCTTAGACCAAGCGGTAAAACGTTTTGAGGCGACATTACTTCGCAAGCTTTACCCCGCTTATCCAAGCTCTCGTCAATTAGCGAAAAGGTTAGGTTTGAGCCACACCGCAGTGGCAAATAAGCTGCGCGATTACGGTATTAACCGTAAGACAGTGAAGGTTTAATTATATAGCTTAATTAAGCAAAAAAGGCTTAGGTAAAACCTAAGCCTTTTTCTTTTCGATTAAAAACTATTGCTTGGTACCCATGTCTTTGGTAACACCATCAATGGCGATACTTTTTATACCTTCATCGTCAAACTTAATAACAACACTGATGTTATTGCGGGCAAAAAAGTAGTCTCGATTATCAAGGCTGATAACATAATCACCTTTGACTGAATCGCTGAATTTGCGCTTTTCGAGTTTTAGGGTGTGATCAGCAATCTGCCAGTTGAAGCCTTCAATAAAGCCATTATTAAATTCCTGAACCCATACCTGTTGCTCGTCTTTGCTGAGTGTAATCGCCACTGAGTATGACTCAGGTAATGACATATCATAACTTTTATCACCAATAGTGAACTTCTCAGCATCTTGTTGCCAAGCAAAGCCAAATTTAAAGGCTTTTTCAACACCCGTTGGGTATTTTAAAGTACCGTCACCTGGAAAGTTGAAGTCAGCAAATGCTGAGCTGGTGAAAAAACTTGCAGTGAACAAAGTTACCAAACTAAATAATTTCATTAGGTTATTCTTTTTTTATACTAATATATGCACAGATTAGAGCAGAAAATTCGCCTTAGCAATATGCTGTGATACACTTTGTTCATTATCAACTGGTTAGACCTTTACTGTGAACCTCTATTTTCGACTAATACTGCTGTTTTTTAAAATTAAACGTAATCGTGATTATCAACAATTATTAGACACGATTGATATTGAATTCAAAGCGTTACCGACCGATTGCGATATTAACTTTCATCTGACCAATTCTCGCTACTTAGCAATGATGGATCTTGCCCGTACTTGGATGACTGAGAGAGTGGGCTTGCTAAAGCACATTATGAAGCGCCGCTGGTTCCCAATCGTTAACGCGACAGCTATTACCTACATTCGTGATATTAAACCAATGCAAAAGTACACCGTTAGTACACGCTTGGTTGGTTGGGATCATAAATACTTTTACATTGAGCAAAAGTTTCACTCTGAACGAGGCTTACATGCGATTGCTTATGTGCGCGGTGTATTTAAACGTAAACAAGGTGTTGTCAGCGTTGAAGAGATGCTTGAAGTTGCAGGTTTTAGTGGCGTAGCACCTATTTTGCCCGCAGAAGTGATGCACTGGAAAGAGATGTTAGAACAGAAGAAACTCACAAATAAGTGATACCTCAGGTTAGTTAAAAAAATGCCAGCTAAGCTGGCATTTTATGGCTTTATAAACAGTTTACTCTGCTGCGCAAACTGCTTCACTAACAAACGTTAAGTCGTTTACGTGTGCTGGGCCATCCATTACGAATGTCGCTTCAGCGGTATTTTGATCTAAGGTATAAATTTTCGCGTTTTCGCCGTTTTCTCTACCTGATATGTAAATTGTACCGTCATCTGCAATCGCAATGCCTGACGCCCAGTTTACACCGTGCTCACCGATTTGAGTTAACTCAAGGCTGCCTTCATCTAATGTGTAAAGTGCTTTACCAGTTAATACGTAAAGTACGTTGTAGTCACTTGAATAAGCGATGTCGCCATCAGAGAATGAGTCGCCTTCATACGAAAGCTTACCTAATACCGTTTTCTCGCCTGTAGTTAGGTCAAAATCATACATGTATGTCTTGCTTGTCGCACGTAAAGACAGACCGTCTGCAGTCACTGTTGAGCGGTAAATTGGGAATGATGTCGCATCTGCAACCTCAGCTTGCGTGTCGGTAGCTAAATCTAAGCTATAGATTTTTGACGCTTTGCTGCTGCTATCAAGCTGCTCCATGAAGTACAGCATACCGTCTTTGCTAGCAATATTTGATGCTGTATTGTTTAGACCAGCAACAACCGTTACAGCGCTTGATTCTGGGTTAAAGTGATACACATAGCCTTCAGTCTCAGAACCAAAGTTATTAATACCATATAAACCGGTTACAACTGCACATGGTTCAGGTACCTCAGTTACTACGACGTTATCGATGAATGCACCTACTGAATCAGATGTACCCGCGCCTGCAAAGCTCAACACTGAGCTTGCGCTGTCAGCTTCAACTGTAAAGCTGTATTTAGTCCAGCCTTTTGTGCTGCTGTTGACAACGGCTAATGATTCACCATTCCATAAAACTTCCGCTTTGTTTGTTTCTTCATTACCTACTACACGCGCAGAGTAATAAAAGCTCAATTCGTACTTTTTACCAGCTGCTGTCGCAAGAGCTTGTGTGATGCTGTAGTTAGATCTTGAATCTAGCTCAATGTGCTGCTCACCATCTTGTGCTGGAATAATCCCAAGTTTATTCGTTTGAATTTCAAATCTAGCGTTAGCGCTTCGAGTCCAACCAGGAATTGCATCAAATAACTGCCATTGACCATTGTGATCGGTCACTGTATCTGTATTTTCAAATGATCCGTTTTCTACTAAATTTGTGCCTGCCATTGCAATACCTGACGCAATAGCTAAAGGTAATAATGCTAGTTTAGTAACCAAGCTTTTCATGACACTCTCCGTTATGTGATTAACATAAAATTAATATTGAATAGTATAATTTTACTGCTTTAAAAGGCTTTTGTTCAATTAAGGAACAAGCCGTATTTGCGGTGATTTTACGTTTAATCGGTTAACTTTATGATTTGTAAAAGCTTGTTTTTTGATCGGAAATTTCTGATTTTTCAAGATTTTTTTACAGCTCAAAAAAACCAAACCCTTAAGTGTTAGGGTTTGGTTTTGGCTCTAATTCTAAAGTTAGTCCTGGTTTGACTTGTTCGCGAACCATCCAGACTTTTGATTGCGACTGAGTTTACCTAGTAGCTTAATCGCTCTTTCTAAAGTGATGCGTTGATCTGCAATATCACGATAAATTTGATTTGCGCGCTTTTTGCGTTTTACGGCAGCGCCAGCATCTAAAAATGATTCGATTAGTTGATTAAAGTATTTAACAGGTAATGATTGCTGTTGTTCCTGTTGTTGACTAGATTCATCTTCTTCTAGCTTTTCTAATAGGCTTGATATTTCTGCTTGGCAAAACTCATTTTGCGCAAGATGAGTTTTCTTTAAAACGGCTAACTGTTGTTTCATGTAGTCTATATCTATGAAATTGAAAGCAACAATCATGTTTAGCGTGGTAAGTGCTGTACGAAACTCTTTTGCTGAGCAGCGTTCATCAAATAAATGGCGTATGATTTGATGTATTTTCTGCCATTGTTGCCACGCATACACGTAGTTTAAACCCGCACCTTTAATGTTTTGCATGCCTACAATAACTTGATGCGTATTTGGCAGACCTAATTCGGCGATTGAAGTCGTTAGTTCATCAGCAGATAAATTACTGTTTTCATGCACTGTTAGTTTAGATTTAGTTATAGCTAATAAGCGCTCTTTTATTTCATTCGCATTACCAGCCATATTTTCTTGCAAAGTAGCCAATGCGTTTCGTTGAAACAGGTGACGGAAATTACACAAAATAACACTTATTTGTGAGTCTGAAATATCACCCAAAATTTCTTTTACACACGCTTTATTTAGTGTCCCTTCACTCAACGACATTAATTTATCAGCATTAGCGTGCCCAAAAGCATGTGCAAAACGAGCCTGGACTTGCTCTGTTGTGAGCAAGTTAAGTTGCACCTTCAGGCTTTCGAGATCTTCAATATCATTGTTTTCAATAAGCTTATCAATTCGTTCTGTTAGGGCATGAATAAAATAACTATAAAAGCCATCAACGTTGCTGCCTATCACTACAATTCGGTCAAAACGTAAATCATGGCTCAAAATATTCGCGAATACCTTCGAACGTGCAACACGGTCATTACGATTATTAATCAATGCAATGACTTGTGTTTTGGGGCAATCATTAAGCCTATAAAGGTCAAGTCTTCGCCAATTTTCGAGCGTTGCTAAACGTTCATTAGCAGACATACTATTTACAAAAGACTGCTCTAAATTGTTTATAGGGGCGCGAGGAAAGTGTTGTAATACGCCGATGTCAGGAATAATTCGCGCAGAGGTCTCTTTAAAAACATAGTCTTTACTGAGGCCAATGTGTTTGGCCATTTTGCATACTAAAGCAATATTTGCTGGATGCTCTTGGTATGGATAAAGCGCCCGAATATCATCAGTAATTTGTAAACCATCAGCCCAGTGTACTTGAATTAGGTTAGAATTTTTCTGTTTTGCATTAGTATCAAGTAGCGGCGCCATATTCTGTTCGCTAGTGAATACTAAACTTTTTTCCCCAATGAAATGGCTTGTTTCATTGGCAACATCAATACCTGTTGGCCCTAATATATCTTCATGATCTGGGTATGCATTGGTGATAGTTGAAAAGTTGTCTTGCATCCAATTGCGTAAAATTCTCACATAGCGTGGGGTTAAGCCCATGCATTCCCATAGAAAAACATCGGCTTGTACATTTTTTGCAAAATGTAAAACATCACTTTGCTCCCAAATACTGGCTTTATCAAAAGGTCTAAACAGGGGAATTTCGAATTGTTCACCACTTGCTCTGGCATAGATCATAGTTGCCTCGCAACCCGTCGTTTTACTAACGACTTTTAATGTGAGGCTACTAAATAACGCTGCTTTTAAACGCTCAGTTCCTGATTTTCCTCGTGTACCCCAACCCCCAATTGAAACAGGAATTTGAGCTCTATCAGACTTTATTTGGCGGCTTATCTTCACATGTCTTGCCCAAAAGTAGGCAATAAAGCTAAGCACAAAGAATATAAGCTGGCCTATGCTATTTTGGTAAATCGAATACGCATACTCTTTAAAGCTAGACCAAATATTAAACAGAAAAGGTGTAATTGCGAGCTTGTTGTATAAATGACTGATACTTGCTTCAACGGGGAAGGTGACATCTAGCACGCTGCCATATTGCTGAAATTCCAGCTTAAATCCTTTCTTTTGTAGTATTTCTAAAAAGTGTCTTTGCTCAACTTCAGAGCCATTACGCAACTCGTTTAATTTTTCAAAGTTAAACGATATCCAGCTATAACAGTAAAGTCGTTTAAAAAGGCGCTTTGGAGGCGTGACTATTAGAATACCATCGGGGGTGTAAGTTTTTGCCGACGTTTTTATGTGGTCTTGAGAAAGGCTACTTAATAGAAAGTCGAGTAATGGTAAGTGTTCACGAGCGCTAAATTGTTGTTCATCAAAGCGTGGTTCGCCAGGAACTTCCGTTTGACTAATTTCAGCCACTGTACTGCTAGGCACATGCATAAATGCACTCGGTTTTCTTGCTTGTAAGTGATTGTAGCTTTGGCGTTTATCAGTACTGGGTGTTTTGAATTCATGCCATAGTCGCCAAAAACGAAAGCCACGCTTGTAGCCATGCTGCACTTGCCATGATTTGTTATGCGCATTGACATTGTAGGCTTCGAAATTTTGTGCCTGATTGCTTAATAGCCGACCAAGAAGTTGTTCATCCCAATCGGCTAAATTTAGATTATTTTGGGCGCTTAAGTCGACTTCCAACTGAGCCACTTGCTGCTGGTGCATAAAGCTGACAAGTTGTTCCCGTACTCGGCTGATAATTCGACGAACAGCGAGGCTCGGTTCATTTTCTAGGCGCTGATTTAAAAATTCCACAAACGATTTAAATAGGCTATTCGTTTGCTGCTCTGTCTGACAATCCACTTGCAGATTAAACATGATGCGAGGGCTTAATTCGAGTAACAAACGCTTTTCAGCAAAGCTAACTGTTGCTTTTAATTGTTGCTGCCAAATTTGCAATCCTTGTCGGTGTTCACTAAACCGTGGATCGGCTAATTGTTTAATAAGCGTTAATCGTACAGCTTGCTGTGTTTCATGTTGAAAACCCTCTAAGACAAGCTGTTGTGAGCATGACCAAGGTAACACTGCACATTGCTCGTAGACACTTTGTCTTACTCTTGGATATGGATGTTTTGCAAGTAAAAATAATAGTTTAACGTTAACCTCACTGAGGTTAAGTTGTTTGCTTATAATGCTAGCAAAGGCACTGAGTAAAAATAATTGCCTGCGGTCAATTTGCGCGCTGTCAGGTAGCTCCAAATCGATATGAGAGCGCATAAAGTAGCGTGTGAATGTTGGCCTTAAATTAATTAAGATTTCTAAAATATCGACCTTTGCTGCATGAGGTGTGGTAGGCTTTTCAAGAGAATGCAGCAGGTTTTCAACTAAATCTGCATTAAAGTCAGGATCATCCACATATTCACTGAGTAGTTGCACTTGATTAGCCAATGCGCGAAAAATTGAATTGCGAATTGCTTCATTGTCCGTTTTTTCTAATAACGATAGGAAGAAGCTTTCTAAATTCAGGTTCAGCCATGACTGTGCAATTTCGTCAGCATGAATGCGCAAATATCGATTTGCTAAATCGCCGAGTTTACCGATTAAAAATTTCAGTGATTGTTCAAGTTCGGAGGTTTTATCTTGGTAGCGATTAATCATTGCACCTTCGTCAAACCAGCGCTGAAAAGCCTCTTGATCTTTTTTGAGCTGTATACGGTCTGCACCTAAAATATATGAGTAATCAAGAATGTGAAACTCACGCTCAGCCTTTAACTCGGCATGGCTTAAGCGCTCTACAAAACGGCGATGATCGGTATCAAGTTTAAGCAGCTGATTCTGTAAAGTGTCAATTTTGTGTGTCAAAAAGGCAATTGCTTGCAGCAAAAGCCAATCATCTTCATCATCGTCATCAGGTTGGTTTTGTATCAGCTCCCATTGGCTTAATTCATCAACCAGCTCACGATATTTTTGACGGTATAAATCTAACCAAAAACTGGCAATATCCGCAAAAAGCAATGTTTCTAGACGTTGTTTAAGTTGTTTACTGCTCATAATCACTGTGCTCTAGCAAATGGTTAAGTTGAAGTGCAGGGAAAATAATTTCATCATGAGCAAAAGGTGCAAAGCCGGTGTGCTGGTTATTACCTGATGAAAACTCGACACTAATATTATGATTGTTCCAGACCCAGTCTTGCTGCCAACTAAGTTTCAGCCAGCCATTTGTGAAACTGCCTAAATTAACTTGTTTTTGCCATGCAAAGCGAGTGATGTATTGCCACGTCGCAGTGGCTCTATGATCGTCAGCAAAGCGATAGTAGCTATCAAGGCCAACTTGAAAAATGTGGCCATGATAATACTGATTCCAACTTGAGTTGAATTTTAAGTAATCGAGACTTAACCAATCATCATTAGAGCCAGAAGAGACGCCAAAGTTAAGGTAGTTATCAGCCCAAGGTTGATAACGGTACTGGTAATAACTCAACCAGCCAGATGCATGATTTTCACGGTAGAAGTTGAAAATGCTCGAGTTGAGTTGCTCATCTGCTAGGTAATCATCTAAATCTGCGCTGCTATAGCGAATATAAGGTGTTACTTGCCATTGGTGACGGTGCACGGTATCGCGCTGCCAAGACTGACCAATACTGATACTTGCATCTAATGCATACTGTAGATCAAAACTGTCATGACTAGGTTGCCAACGTGAGTTGATTTGCG
>Ga0066376_10001093_pt1 | contig 26408 bp, 15 predicted proteins | sample Knorr_S15_td_Bot_FD_77009 | JGI IMG/M metagenome (GOLD analysis project Ga0066376, IMG submission 77009) | Marine microbial communities from Southern Atlantic Ocean transect - Knorr_S15_td_Bottom_ad_5009_LV_A | ecosystem: Environmental > Aquatic > Marine > Oceanic | place: Southern Atlantic... | reverse complement strand
GCGGCCTCAATTGGCGCGGCCTCAATTGGCGCGGGTTCTTCCGACAGCGAAGCGGGAGCGGTCTGTTCAGGAGAAATAGGTTCAATAGCGGAAACGGGCTCCTCATCAATCGGTTCAGATGGCTCAAATTGAGCGGATTCATCTGGAGTATCAATGGTGCCTTCCCATTCGGAAGCATGGTCAACCCCAACTGCCCTTTGCGGGATATCGCTGGGCACCTCAATAGCCACTCGCATCGGGGCCCCAATCCCAAATGGTAACGTGCTGGAGCCAAGCATTTGGCCGCCGCCGCCAACCCCGAACGGAAGATTTTCACTAGCGGCCTGAGTCTTACTACTGACTGAATCAGGCACTCCCTCCAACGCATCCTCTAACGCGTCCTCGCCGGGTAGTGGGCCATCTGGTGAGGATTGCATGCCTTCGGTAATAGCCACAACTTCACTGGCGATACGACTGCCACACGATGGACAAGTATCGCCGCCTCCGAACAGCAGACCACAGGCTGCGCACTCCTGCATGAGTGATGAGGCACGCGTTGGTGGTTTTCATGCTGCCGCAGATTAGGACTGGCCATCAGCAAGCCCTCAGGGAGCAACAACCGAGGGGAGTGTAGACTCAGAAATCCGGATTTGTATACAGAACGGCGTGGAATAGGTATAGGAATACAGACGCGACAACACAGGTAATCAGCATCACCGGCAGCCCCACCTTTATCCATTCTTTTGTGGTAATTGGATGCGGTCCGCGCTCACTGATAGATACGGTCATCACGTTGGCGCTAGAGCCGATGGGTGTGGCGTTTCCACCGAATCCCGCGCCCATTGCCAGAGCCCAAAACAAAGGCGTGATGTCATATTCACTTTTATCTGCCACCTCAGTGATTACCGGAATCATCGCAGCGGTGAATGGGATGTTATCCACAACCGCACTTGCGATGGCTGCGAACCAGACAATGGCGATTGCTAACGCAACCTCATTTCCACCAAAGGTGTTGAAAATCCATTCTGCAAGGTCGGATAAATAGCCAACGTTTCCTACACCACCGACTAGAATGAAAAGTCCTGCGAAGAATAGCAAAGCCGCCCACTCAATCTTCTCGGTTATCATGTGCATGAACCCATCCCTGAGTTCGTGGTCGGCTGGTCGGGCAGCAATCAAGGCAACTCCTGCTCCAGTCAGTGCGATGGCATGTATCTCTACATCCCAGCCGAGGAATTCCTTTGCTGAGAAAGCGCATACCGTCAAACCGAGAATAATCAGCGTGCTGAACATCAACTGCTTATCTTCCACAGCATCCCACTCATCTTCCTCAAGCAATGCCTCAACATGGCTTGGCTTGGATTTAATCCAGTCACGATAATACCAGCGCATGTAGGCGAGAGTAGCTATCCATGAAATCAGGGTCAAAATACCAAGGCGCAGCAGGAATCCGTTGAATCCAAAAATATGGTCAAGGTCCATGCGCGCTGCTTCTGCTGCTATCATCACATTTGGTGGGTCCCCAACCATTGAAGCGACGCCGCCGGTGTCAGAAAGTATTGCTTCGGCGAGCAGCGGCGGTATCGGATTGATCTCTAACTTCTGACATATTTTCAAGGTCACAGGAGCGATGATGATGATCGCAGTGACATTGTCTATTACCAACGATATCAGAGTGGTGAAGGTGCCTAGAAGGACGATTAGCCGCCAAGGGTCACCCTTGCTCATCTTCGCCGCCTTGATGGCAATGTACTCAAAGAAGCCACATAATTCCAGTATGGCGGCAAATACCATCATACCAAGAAGTAGCCCGATTACCTCAAACCCAATCCAACTCAACATTTCATGCTCTAATGAATGATCTCCACTGGGGGTGAATACACCCATAGTATGTCCAAGAATGAGTAGAAGTATTGCGCCGAACCAAGCGGCGATTGTCCGATGAACCTTTTCAGATAAAATGAGTACAAAAGAGGCGATGAACACCAAGAGTACGAATACCCGTTCCTCCATGCAATACTCTAACTGTCAACCCCTCTTTATCTTGACCGCTAAACGGCCTTGTTGTGCATGAGAAAACAAACAAAGAGGTGAGTCTCATTCCTCCTCGTCCAACTCGCTCAGAGGGACACCGATGACCGCCTCGGTATCCTCTGGAACCGGTGGGTCTGCTGGTTCTACCTCCGAATCATCGGGACTTGGAACCGTTGCTCTGATGGTCTCTCGGGTGAATTCACTTTCTGAAAGTGCCCCTTCTAGGCTAGACAACACTTTTCTCGCTACTAATGACGAGATGGTGCCCTCACGCTCGGCTTCACGAAGTGCTTGAATTTGGGCGATGAGCAAGTCCCTTCGCGCACTCTCCACCCTACTTGCATGAACTACCGAGGTCTCTGAGAGGTCCTTAACCCGTGACTCGGCGGCACTCATCGCCTCACGATATGGTTCCGCCAATTTCAGATGGTCCTCATCGCTGATACGGCCCTGCATATGTAACGTGGACAAGCGACGCAGGGCCGCTCTTGAGCCGACTACATCTGCCAAAGCCCCTTCGTATCTTGCCTCGGAATCCGAAAGGACCCCGGTAATTCCGAGGCGATTGAGCATCGGTTTCATCGTCAGTCCCTGCACGATGAGAGTGAATAAAACAACGCTGAATCCAAGCACCAACATATCTTCGTAAACCGATTCGGGGATGGAGTAAATACCCGAAAATCCCTCCAAAGCCGTGCCATCGTGTACGATGTGCGAAAGCAATAGTAGCAGCGCGATTGGGATGCTCCCCCGCAAGCCACCCCACCACATCGCGGTTTGCCAACTCGCGGAGATTTTGTTCGGTGAGCCGATGTTGGATATTGCGGTGAGGGGGAATACAATCAGTCGGGCCACCAATGCTGCGGATACTGCAATGCCAGCCAAAGTCCACATGTGGGCATCCCATGATATCACCGATTGCAACTCGTAGCCGACCAGCAGGAATAGCACGCTGTTGACCAAGAAAACAACAACTTCCCAAAAATGGTGTAAGCCAATTCGGGCGATCGGGGTCATGCCATGATGAACGCCGTGATTACCGACCAAAAGCCCTGCAATAACTACTGAGATAACGCCGCTGCCACCCAGCGTCTCAGCGAGCAGGAATGAACCGAATGCCAACGCCACCGTCAAGGCAATCTCTACCAGATGGTCTTCGGTAGCGGCAAGCAGCTGATTTGCTACCATGCCGCAAATCAACCCAGCCACGGTTCCTACCACGACCACGAAGATGAACGATGAGATGCCATCGGTGAGGAGTTGTGTGGAATTCAAGGCGTCTCCGGCAATGGCGGTCAAAGTCGCGAGCAGAATGATGTTGAAGAAAACCACAGCGGTTCCATCGTTGAATAGCGATTCACCTTCAAGAAGAACTGACAATCGTTTGGGGGCTCCTAAGGATTTCACCAATGCGAGCACGCTGACCGGGTCGGTAGCGGCAAGAATGGATCCGATAAGTAAGCCATATAGTATACCATACTCAGTATCTGGCCAGACCAATTTCCAGCAGATCAACCCGATAATAGCGGTGTTGAGTATCACGCCGGGAATCGCCAACAAGGTAATCGGTTTCCAATTGCTGCGCAACTGGTCAATATGCATGGCAGATGCACCTTCAAACAGAAGAGGTGGTAACAAAATGAACAGAATGACTTCGGCCGAAAGCAAGCCACTCAATTCAATACCTTCCGGCATCAATCCCTCGCCAAGCCACCCTACTCCAAGCCCAACAATGACTAGAGCGATTGTGTAGGGTAAACGGATACGTCGCAGTCCAATTGCGACTAGTAAAGAGAGGATGAGAGCACCGAGCACACTTTGGAACCAAGTAGGTGGGATGGCCGTCATAATGGTGGGGGGCGAGGATTCCCCTCAAAGACATTCACGCTACCGCATGTACGAGGGAGCGAGTCAAGAGGTGGTTTAACTTCGCCAGAAAATAGCCACATTGCCTCGTACGTCCACGAGGCGGGACTTGGTTTTCTCAGCCAACAACTCAAAAAGTTCAGTTTTTGATTCGCGGCCTTCTACAATCCCACGATTTATCTTGGCTTTGACGACTTTACGACTTGCTAATTGAGCAGTCAATTCTTCAATAGTTGATTCACTAACTCCTGACCTGCCAATTCTCAGTGATATCTTGAAAGTGCGGTCGTGGGCGATTTTTCGGATGTGTCCGGGGATATCTGCGCTCATTGCCCCTCACCTCCATTGGGTTTTTCACGAGGGAAATCAGGACCTCTTCGTGAGATTCGTCCACAACTCAAGCAGGTGGTGAATCTCCTACCGCCGCGTACCCTAACTCGTGCGGTAATTCCGGGTCTGAGTAAGCCATGACAAGTTCTGCAAATCCACACTCTTACCTCATTGGGTAGAGATAACTGATGGCGACGGCTGATGGCCCACAATTGGTGAGCAGCCGCGTCAACCTTCTGCGATGAATGTCGCCACGGTTGATTGAGAATATCAGTGAGTTGTGATTGAGCCATGCTCGCTCGCTTGCGTCGGAGCGAGGCGTCTCGGGCTCGTCGTCGCTTCGCCGCCATGTGATGCCTCCCTCACAATGCCGCCAGAGATGATTCAATCTCTGCCCCGACAGCATCAATGTCTTGATCCCCATTGATGACCACAAGCAGCCCTCGCTGCGCATACCACTGCGCTAATGGTGCGGTTTGAGCATGATATGCCAACAGACGAGAAAGCACAACTTCCTCGTTGTCATCCGCTCTGCGCTTCATCGTAGTTCCTTTGCAAGAGTCGCAAACCCCATCAACCTCGGTTTGATTGAATGAGTCGTGATAAACCGCTCCGCAATCTCCACAGGTGAAACGCCCACAAATCCGCTCAACGATTCGCTGGTCTGGAACTTCAATTGAAATTACCACCCCAACCTCAGCGATTTCGGCAAGGGCCTCGGCTTGTGGAATTGTGCGCGGAAACCCATCAAATAGAACGCCATCTTGGGCGTCGCCTTCGGTAAGTCGCACACTAATTAGCCCAATAATCACATCATCAGGAACCAACTCACCCGCATCCATATACTCCTTTGCAGCGATGCCAAGCGATGTTTTTGCAGCCACGGCAGCCCGCAGCATATCGCCGGTTGAAACCTGCGGTTTTCCAGATGCATCTTCAATGCGGCCCGCTTGTGTCCCCTTGCCAGCACCGGGGGGGCCAAACAGCACCATTGAGGTCACCATGATGCGGCCGTGAAGGACACCCCACTTCAACGCAACGATGACTATAACCCGATTTTACAACTCACTTCATCCCACGCGCCGCAGGTATTCATGCCCGTAGTGCTTCCATTGTTCAGCCGTCCAACCATCGGGCAAACCACTCGCTGGCAGAGGAGGCGGGGTTGAAGCGGAAACATCTCCTTGCCCAGCAGGAACGGGTTCGGAATTTGGTAGCGGTGGCAACCCAGCCGGCATAGCACCCTTGCTCGTTGCGGGTGGCAATCCCGAGGGCAAGCCGGGTAATCCGGCCCCGGACTTCTTCTTGACTGGTAACGGTGGTAGGCCACTCAGTTGAGGCTTACTTTGGGCAATGGCCGCTTCAATTTCGCTCTCGCTTACCAAACCAGACGTTTGCTTATCTCGCTTCAGTCCAATGTCAAGTGCTGCATCCCTACGCTGGGCTTGCGCCCCGAGAACTTCTCCGGCCGGAATCAATTCCTCTGCACGGCCGATAGAATCACCAGACCTGCCAAGTAAGACTACGGCCAAAACGGCACCACCAATCAATGAGAATATGATTAGAATCACCACCCATGTGGGCAAGACTGAGTTCATCCATCCTAACAGCCCACCACCTTCACCGCTCCGAACACCCTTGACCTGCAACTCAACACCATCCTCTGTAACAGCGACTCCATCGCCAGCGGTCACGGTGACATTGAGCCAAATATTGCTGATTGATGCTGGATTTGGTCCTGCGATAAGTTGCCAAAAGACTTCCTCGCTTTGACCGGGATTCAAAATCTGCCACTCGTCTCTATCAAGAGATAGATTCCAACCATCCGGGGCTGCGACTGATATCGTAGCCGAGCAAGCGGTATTGCCGTTATTGCTGATGGTGATGATACCTGTTGTCTCTGCCCCTTCGTGCAGTTCAATGAGAGTGGTGATATTTGATTGCAAAGCGACCCATGCGGTGGATTCAACCACCACTCCAAGCATCCCGACTTTCTGCAGTTGCTGCGAGTCGTCCAATGTCCTTGCATCAATGATGATGGATAGACTGCCGGCAGGGCCAGCATCAGTTCCAGCAGGAACGAATAAGCTGATTTGCACCGACGCTTCTCTCGATTGCGCCAACGATGTCGGTGGGAAGGACATGAAACCAGCAGTCCAACCATCCGGCAGTGTGCCAAACGACCAGTTTAGCAGCAGGTCTACATTGCCGGAATTTTCTACACTCACAATCGCGCTAGCATACTGTCCAAGCGGGGAGACGATGGTGCCAGATGGTGGCAGAATGATGTTGAAATCAACCCTTTCCTCAACTACGAGGCGGGTGCTATTCAGTACGAAATCTCCTGCAGTGCGCTCGGTTCTGATGTTAATTTGATTCTCATCACCATCTGAAACTGTACCCGGCACCAACACCGTTATCGTGACGTCAACAGCAATTCCCGGCTGCAAAGTCAAGGTCAGGGTACGGTCGTCTGTATATGGCCCCGCAGTGATTTCCATACCCCATGTATTGAGCCCCGGTGTAGCCATGACCGTGAGGTCAAATGCAATATTGCCTTCATTTTCCAATTCTAAGGTATGGATTACCGTCTCACCATTCTGCACCGCTACCGGTGTCACGGTTGCAAATGGTCCCAATGGGTCGTAATTACCGTCAAACAATTCGGCACGGAACGAAGTGCTCTGTAAAACCTCAACCGTGGCTGATTCGGTAGTTGTCATCAGTGGGTCATTCAGGCTTGAGATGATGCAGTCAACAACCTCAGTATTTCCTGCCGCAGGCTGCCCATTGCTTACCGCTGGCACGCGTACCCGTACCTGTAAAGGCAGGAATTGTAGACGGGAAAGCGGCTCAAGAACAACCGACGAGGAGTTCCCATTACCCAACTCAACAAGCCAACGGTTAGGGGTTTCACACTCGACCTGATAGGTAGTAGGTCCATTGCCAGTATTGAGAACAGATAGAGAAAAAGCCGCGTATTCACCCGGCTTAGCACCAAGTCCAGTCGTACCCGCAAGCACTGTTTGTATTCCCTCAACTCTCTCAACCTCAATTGTGAGTCTAATCGTATGAGATACAGAAGGTGTCATCCGATAGAATGCGGTTAAGTCAACGATGAAAGTTCCCGGTAACGCATATCTAGGCTGGTCTGGGTCATCCGGATTTGCGTACTCATCGGTTAGAGTCAAGGATAGTTGAATGGTATTACCAATGCCTCCGGTAGCATTCAACATCCATGGTCCGTCCGACGAGAGAAGTTTTGACCAGAGGTCTTGAGGTGCATTGAAAATACCATTTTCATCCATTTCCTGCACAGGCGTCACTACCAATTCAATATCCTCATCTGCAGTTCCCTCATTGGCAAGGGTCAGGTCAAAGAACACCTCTGATGAAGAAGTTGGGTCAAGTGTTCGGGTGCGCGATTCCACGACTTCTTCCTCGGTGGTCGGCAACGCACCAGATTCTAAATGAGCGGTGATCCGCACCCCAATTGCGGTCACGTTAATGTCAAAGGTTGCAACATTGTTGTTTACTCCATCAACCTCATCGTTCAATTCAACGACATCGTTGCGAGTATCAATAATCAGTTTGATGGTATGGACTCCAATCGTTACGAATTGGTGTTGGAATGAGAAAGTGTCAGTAGTTCCGCCAGCAAGGCTACTTCGGTTACCCTCCCACAGCATTGTGGAGGTAGAGAGGTCTTCAACACTAACGTGATAGGATGGAGTTGCAGCGGGTGCCTGATTGACCCATGCAGGTCGGATAAGCACCCAATCATTCTCCAGCGGAGAAGTTTGGCTCGCCCAAAGTGAGCCGCTGAAAACGGCCAAGTCGCTCATCGGATTTTCATTACCAACACCGCTGACAATCACCGCATAAGATTGCGAATAACCGCCGGAGTGACTGACTTGTATTGACCAATCTCCGGCGTCACCACTATCAAAACGCACACGTTCAACATTATTCAGAGAATCCTTACTACCGCCGATGGTAGAAAGACCGCTTGAGAATACATTGCCTTTGTACACAGTGCCATCGGGAGCGGTCACAATCAAATCCAAGTCATTGACCAACCTCGCTGATGATTGAGATGCGGAGGATGAGCCCTCTCGGTCGTTCCAAACAAGAGTGATGTCAACCCCATAGGACGCATTAAGATTGTATGTATACAGGTACGAGTAGCCCGGACTCAGTGTTTGGCTAGTATCCCAGAAAATATTCTTCGCTATGACTCCGCTTTGCGGATACAGACTTTCCTCAAGGTCCAACTGACCCCAGCCCTCGTCCATATTGGGTATGTTCTTGCTGCCCAAATCCTTCGCCCCATTGATGAGAATAGCCTTGACTAAGTCGGAGCGAGCGCTGGTGATACCAAGTTCTTCTCGGAGGAATTGACGAGCGAGCATTGCTGCGCCTGCAACTACTGGAGTTGATGCAGAAGTTCCATCTGCCTGCACATACATACTGCCGCCTGAACCGTGTGATGAGGAAGAACAGGATGGGCCGATGTATTGGGTTGCTTCCTCAGCCCTAGCCGAGCAGATTTGAACACCGGGCGCAACGATATCCGGCTTGATTCTGCCATCTGCGGTCGGCCCAATGCTGGAAAATGATGCGACTGAGCCGGCAGCAGCAGTTCCCGGTCGCCCGGTAGTAGAAGCACCAACCGTCAGGACGTTCTTCGCTGTGGCGGGCGGCGCGATTGAGGACGCCCCTTGCGAGCCCTCATTGCCGGCAGCGAATAACACTAGAAAATCGGTATAGTCATTCATGAACGAGTCGGCCGAGCGTGAGTCAGAGGTATATTGACCCCATGAAGACTGAGCCCCCCAAGAATTGGATTGGGTGCGGGCATTGTTTTGCCAAGAGTGGCGGAACATATCGTAGAGCGAGCCCCAACGAGCCAATTGTCCCGATTGGTCGTGCTCGAGTTGGTAAAAGTGGAAAGTCGCGGCGTGGGCAACACCGCGAGCGTTTCCGTCGCCAGTCCCATCGCCAAGCATGGTTGCACTGACGTGAGTCCCGTGTCCCGAATTAGTGTCTGCTGCCGAATTATCGGGGCCGTAGTTGTTGTAGACTCCTCTCACCCGGCCGGTGAAGTCACCGTGGTCGGCGTCAATGCCAGAATCAGAAAGCGCACCTACTTCACCGGAGCCATCGAGCCCCCCGTTGTGATTGACACGCAATGCATCAATCCGAGTAATGCTGCGGGCGTAGTTGTTGACTATGGCAATTTCATCGCCAGCCGCTATGAATAGCAGTCGGTGGTCCCAAGTTAGCGATGCGAGCCAATGAGAATCAATGGCCCGAACTTGACACAACCACAAATCACAACGTACCTGTTCTGCGCCGGTTGAAATCAGGTCTGACTCAAGGGTTTCAAGTTCCCTTTGGGTGAGGTCCGGAGCAGGAGTCAAATCAATATCAATCATCAATGATACATTGCTGCCAGCCAACTGATGCAATGGCAAGTCAAGTCGCCAAGCCGGGTGTTGGCTGCCGACCCAACGCACCAGTGGACTCTCAGCGAGGGTGAGAATGGCGGCGGCTCGTTGAGGATTGCCAGCGGGTAGGCGCAGTATCCATGCATCTTCGGGCAAGGTGTCAATGACCTCGCCATTTACCGAAGCGGCGAGCATTTCGGCAAGCTCGCCATCATTCAGCGTAAGTTGCATGATGAGGAAGCCGGTAGAGAATGGGTCGGCATCGTCAATCAGAGCCGTAGGGGTTGAGGATAAATCCGGTGTTTGCAAAGTCGGGTCAAAGGTGCCGGTCTGAGGCCATAGCATCCCTGAACCGGACGATATCTCAACCAGACCGCCTTCACCACCGATTGCGCGATACCAATTACTGGCCGCTTGCTCTGCACTCCAAGTTCCCGTCTGCTCAACCAACTCAGTAGAGATAACATCGGAATAATCGTCGTTACCAGCTAATGCTGCCCACGGGGTGGCTACCATCAGAATTACTAGCAAAAGCGGCAGCCATGCTACGCGCATGGCTTCGCGGAACAGCATCCCCTTTTTGATGCTTGACGCATGAGGGGCGGATTTCCATCCACCCTCAAAGGTTGTAATAAGCGGCGATTGCGGCGTCAGTTTTCGCTACAGATTGCCGCCAATCGGCCTCAATTCCCATCAGCGCGCGAATCGCATCAACATTTTCTGGAATCACGTCGCTTTCTTGATGAATCGCTTGGAAATAATACAACCTATCACCCTGCAAACTTACTCCATCTTCCCAGATGAAAATCTCATGCAAATCTCCCCACTTACGCCCAATATCTCTGGCCAACTCCATCACCTCAGCCGTAGAGGTGATTCTATTATTCTCACCATGCATCACGATGACCCGAGGTGTGTCTCTCCACATTGCAATAATACTCTCCGTAGTCAAGCCATGACCAGCGGGCAGGTCGGCGATTATTGAGTGCATATGCATCAGAGTTGTCGGCACAGCAACCGCCAGCGAATTGATCTCAATTTCTGGCTTTACAGTCATCACGTCAGGACCGTGGTGACTAGGCACTTTCAGCACAGGTTTGATCGCATTGATTGGGCCCTTGCTCGAGTCGCCGGGGTCTGCGGCGCGGCGTATCATCGTGCACTCAACTTTCAGCGAGCCGCAGTGCTCGTAAAGTGGAACTAATGTTCGGGAAAGTCCGGTGGTATTGCAAGAGACCACGCGGGTACCTGCAGCGTTCAGGTTTTCCTCGTGATTTGCACTTGAGGAATATGACTGCCCGGTAAGATTGTGCTTTTCACCGCCTTGAAAGATGTATTTGATGTCAGCCGCCTGGTATTTGGCCAGATTCTCATTACCCATTTTTCCCGGCGAACAATCAACCACAATATCGGCGATGGCAAGCAGGTCACTAAGACCGCCCGCGCAATCATAGCCCTGTTCGCCGAAGCGGGATATTCGGGTTTCATCATCAAAGGTGCAGTAGAGCGGGAATCCCTTCCTAACAGCAAGGTCGCAGCCAAATGAAGGCCCGGTTTTGGTTACTCCAACTATTTCCATGTCTGATTGAGCATCCACCGCGTCAGCAACACGCTTACCGATAGTGCCGAATCCGTTGATTGCCACCTTGATTCCGCTCATTCACGCCACCCCGGTAACCGTTCCCAACAGGCTGAGGCCGCCCGACTGCCACCTATCAATGATTCCGTTTGAAAATAATTACGCTCGGGCGGCTTGACGGCTTGACTGAACCACGCTATCACCATCTGTGCCGGGGGTCAACATCAAATCGGATATCGCCCCGGTAGGGACGAGGGAGTGCCATGGCTGGTGAGGTGGAAAAGAGTCTGAAACTCAATAAAAACCTCTCAGATAATCTCGGCAAGGCAATCAAACTAGACCGCGCAATCAAGATTGGCTGGGGCTCTCAGGGAGATGCCAAGCCAAAGGATGGCGAGATTGGAATCGCCCCACACCTGCCTAAAGGCGCACGGATACGTCTGTTGGGAAATTTAGGCGATTTTACCTCTGCTTGCTGTAACGGTGCCTCATTCACTCTCGAAGGAAATGCGATGGGCTGGTTCGGCGCTTGGAATCGGAATGGCCGCCTCGTAGTTGAACGGGATGCCGGTCCACGATGCGGGCACGGCATGAGCGAGGGTAGAATCGCGGTATTGGGTAATGCCGGAGATGAGGCCGGTTCAGGAATGAGTGGCGGCACTTTGCTGATTCGTGGTCATGCTGGCCGCCGGGTTGGCATGGGAATGACCGGCGGCCTGATTGTAGTCATTGGCGACTGCAAGGCCGATGCAGGACAAGGAATGAGCGGTGGGAGAATTATCGTCAATGGACGCCTACTCCCGCATGGTGAAGGTGCAGCACAACGGTCTCTAAAAGCAGCAGAACACAAAGAAATAAAGCCAATTCTTGAGGAACATGGCATGCGTATCATTCAGGATTCAATGGTTGTTGAAGCCGACCCGGTCAAACCGATTACTTGCATTCAACCCGAATGCACCACTTGGGGTGATTTCAGCGGCATCGGCCTGATGGGGTCGGGGGCTAGTTTGGATGGACTTGCACCGATAGACACCGTCACCCTGCTTACGCGTGAGGGCGAGGAGAAGGGTTTGGTATTGCCACTACCGGTAATTCCGATGCTTGAATCGGGCAAGGGGCTTACTGGCAGATACTTGAGCGACCAGCCTTGCTTAGTTCGTAATTCTCCTCGGAATAACGACATATTGCTAATTGATGAGCATAACGTCACCATCGCCGATGCGCTGCTGCCAAATGCCGCCGGTGTTTGTTTAGATCTTGATGGGCTTCCTGTCGTTCACGACGGCGAGGTAAATGCGCTGCTAACTGCAATGCGCTCACATCTTGGGAAAGACAAGCCGGTCGCTATCGTGGGGCGGGTAGACTCGATTGAAGCGATTCATCGGATGGCAAACGACCAAGCAATTGACGCCATCTTCATCCGATTAGCCACCCCAGCAGGAATCTCGGCACCAGCTGCACTTCCTCGTATCGGACTATCTGCACGAGACTCGGGCGCGACTGAATCGGGCCTTACTCAAGTGCTAACAATGCCGTGGCGCACCGCTGGGAAAGATGTCGCCATCAGCGTCGCTGCCGGCTGTGGTTTGGTCTGCGCGGACCCATTTTCCGAATCGGATATGCCATCATCGCAAAAGGCGGTAGCAGCAAAGGTTGAGGAATGGCTTAGCGAAGTGGCTGCTGAACTGCGAGGCTGTATGGCCGATCTTGGCCTTGACAGTCTTGAGGCATTGAGGCGTCATCACCTACGTGCTTTGGACCACGATACGGCAGCACAAAGTGGGCTACGATTGGCCGGATATGACAGACCGTTGCCAGAGTGGCTTGGGCAATGATTAGATGGGGTTAGCTAGTCATGAATCCGCCTGATTCAACCGGGAGTGATTGAATGCCGACAGTTACCTTTGATCATGCGACCCTACGGATGTTACAGGCAAAGCATGGCGTTGAACACAATCGGCTTTTGTGGGAAGATTCGCTTTCAGACATTGGTTGCGTAGTTGAAAAATCAGACTCCACCGAGATTGAAATTGAGGTTTTTCCGGACCGTAGTGACTTGCTGAGCCCTGAAACAATGGCTCACGCCGCTCGCGCCTTCTTGCACCGGAATGGAGCACAACCGGACCTTGACACGGTGGATGGTGCAGTTGTGATGACCGTTGATGCTAGCCTTGAACATATTCGGCCATTCATCTACGGAGCGATTGTTCGCGATGTGGACACTGGAAGTAGTGATGAGGAACAAGATGCTTTCATTCAAGCCCTGATGGATCATCAAGAGAAGTTACACTTCAGTTTAGGCCGAAGAAGACGGCGCGCGTCTATTGGCGTTCACGACCTATCCCAACTAATTCCGCCATTCAGAGTAATATCGGTGCCTGATACCTACTCATTCATCCCGTTGGCGATGAGCGAGAGGATGTCAATACGGGAAATTTTGCAAGAGCATCCGAAAGGAGTTGATTATGCTCATTTATTGGACGGGTTTACTGAATTCCCGGTGATTTTAGATGCCGCAGACAGGGTGCTCTCGTTCCCACCAATCATCAATGGTGACCATACTACTGTCACCGAAAACACCCGCGACTTCTTCATTGACGTCACCGGCTGGGACCAGCGGGCTTGCGAGTCTTCACTACTGTTGGTCTGTTTGGCCTTCGCAGCCCGTGGAGGGGTGGTAGAAACCATCGAGTTGACAGATTATTCTGGCCATACTTTCCGAACACCGAATGGAAAAGCGCGGCGACTTTCGCTACCAAAGCGACTTCTTGGTGAAATTCTTGGCCGCGAATTCACTCGTTCTGAAATCAGCGATGCCATAGACCGGATGGGCGGCCGTTTCATTCAAGAGAGAACCGTAACTGATGGACCACGAGAAGCAACGAGAATGGCTGATGCAGCCGTGGGTGAGATGGAATATATCATCGAGATGCCGCGATGGCGCGCCGATATCCTGCACCCGGTTGACATCGTGGAGGAAATCGCCACCGGAATCGGCTACGAAGGCCTCGGCAGTGGCCTATCATCTCAATCGAGCGCAGGGGTACCGTTGGGGATTTCCCATTTGCATAGGCGTATCAGGGAAAGTTTGCAGGCAAATGGTCTGCAACAGGTAACCTCTCTCACCTTGTCAAACGAGGGCGACCAATTCGAAAAAATCCGCCTAACTCCACCCACTGAGGTCACACATATTCACAATCCAATCACCATTGACCACACCATTATGCGACAGAGTATTCTGCCTTCGCTACTCAATCTACTCTCGGCGAATCGCCACCACGAATTACCCCAGAGAGTCTACGAATTGGGCACGGTTGTTCGAAACCATCACAATGCAGAACGAGTCGGTTGGGTATGCGCTGAAGTTGGCGGTGGATTCACCGCCGCAAAGGGAATCGCACAGGCGTTACTACGAGACCTCGGTGCTAATTCCAGAGATATCGGGGTCGGATTCGAAGCGATGCCCGAAGGAGAGACCGGCCCATATCTTGCCGGCAGAGCCGCAAAAGTGTTAGTCGCCGGGGAGTGGGTCGGCTGCTTCGGAGAAATAGACCCGTCAGTATCTGAGAGTTTTGGACTCAAAGTTCCGATTCAAGCCGGTGAATTTGATGTTGGTGCACTTGCAAGCCTAATCCCAGACCCAGTACTGTGAATGCCTTCATCCTTGAGCCTCAAGATTTGAACGGCTTCATGCTGCCATCAGGTTTCTTGATGTGGGGAGTGTCATCAAATGAGCCGTCAGCCTTTCGGAGATACCAATACCCATCGTTATTGTAAATCCACTCGCCTTCGTCTTCACCGCTGGTCTCTTCAACCAAAGCGGCCGCAGTTTCCATCAAATCTCCTAACGCGGCCTCGTGAATAACCTCTGATTCAACTACTGTTTGGGTTACCGCTTGTCCCGAATCATCCAAAGATACACCTTTCAATTGCATCAGAGCCTTCTGAAAATCTCCATCCACAATGTGAGAACGGTCACTCAATGTGGCCTCAGTATCCTCCTCCGCCGTATATTCAACCGTGTCAAAACCGGTTGGCACCGGTTTGCGGCGTCTGAACGGCCAAGGCAGGGGCATCGGATGGCAGTAAGCCTGCACATCCTTGAATGCACCGGCTAAACGCCACCTATTGGTGGCGATATTTTACCGCACGAGGCGGGCCAACGGATTAAGTGCGCATCAACAACCCGCAGCCATGCGCAGGTGTGTCCTCGTCGCTCTATTCGTTCTCATGCTTTTCGTTGGACCTTGGTCATTGAGTGGACTTGAGGCACCTCTTTCAAATGTCAACACCGAAATTTGGCTATCTGATTCTGATGGTCGGAATACCGTGATGATTGGACCTGTAAGCAGACAAGCAGAATTGCAATCTCCGGACGACCAAGCAGAGGGTGAACTTCTTCCACTCGTCATAGCATTGCATGGTTATTCTGAATACCCAGCGTATGTGTACGATTACTTTCAAGGTGTCAATAGTGTAGATGCTAACCGACATCTGCTGCTGACTCCAGTCGGAACGGAAAACCCAGATGGTTACTACTTCTGGAATGGCCCACCGGCTTGCTGCGATTTTTATGGACAGAACATAGATGATGTGAGTTACCTCTCATCATTGATTGATACTGCAGTGGCCGATCATGGTGCCGACCCTGAACGTGTGATGTTGATTGGTCACTCGAACGGCGGCTTCATGTCGCATAGAATGGCCTGTGATGTTGGCAGTAAACTCCACACCATCATCAATTTCGCCGGCGCAACATATGGGGATTTCAACGATTGCAGCCTTACCGGATATCCGAATATAGTCAATGTTCACGGCACCAGCGACAGTGTGGTTGATTACAACGGCGGAGACTTTGCAGGACAATATTACGCGTCCGCACCCGGAGGTGCTGCATTCTGGGCTCAACGGTCCGGATGCGATGTGACCTCAACTCAGGTAGGAACTCTGGATTTGGTCGGAGCCGATGGCGCCAATGAAACCAGCCAACTACAGCATCTCAATTGTGCGCAAGGTAATCGGGTCACCCATTGGAAATTATCTGGTGTAGACCACAGTCCGTCTTTCCCGCAAGGCTCGCTGATTAACGCAGCAATAGATTGGGCATTCAATTCTGATGATGCACAGTCAACAAATGGAAGTAACGGTGGAAACGATTCTGCAAATAACTCAAATTCCACGAGTAATCTGATGTTTGGCAGCCAATCCGGTTCCAATTTCAAGATTGACCCCGGGGTAACCACCTTCATCTCTGTCAACATCACCAATCTCGCAAACTTCTCCGATTCGGCCGGAATCCATGTCAACACGCAATCCGGCTGGGAAATTGCTTGGCAATTGGGTAATGGAGACCCGACGGTGCCAGTAAACATCCCGCTCGCTGCTGCTCAGATGGAATGGGTGAGTTTCGGCATCAGCGTACCCGAGGTGGTGAATGGAACACCTTTGGCGAACTCAAGACATTCGTTCGCAATCTATGCATCCTCGGCTCACGATGGGGCTCAGATTGAGTGGTTATTCACGGTGGAGGTTTTACCGTGGCATGGGGCGGTCATAGACTCGCTCAGTGGCGATGCGGTGATATATCCCGACGATAAGATACGTATTCCAGTGACCGTGCGTAATATCGGCAATATCGAGAAAAGTATCGCTGCTCGGGTCATTCCTTTGGACAATGATGGAAATCCATTATCTGGATACTCTCCTGCAAACTCTTTCTACCTTGATGATTGGGCTGTCGGTGTCTTTGATATACACAATATCGGGGTGCTTGGCCCTAATCAAAGTGGTACTGTGCAAATTGAAATCGCTGCGCCTGCAATCAGTAATGGTACGATACGCATCGGCTTTCAATCATGGAGTGCAGGCTCTGCTCAAGTCAATCAAATTGAGTTTGATGTAAGTATAGATTGGCAACGTGACGGTGATATCACGCTAACTGGTGATTGCGACACCATCACCCCTCTGCAAGATTGTGAACTGAATCTCCACATCACAAATATTGGCAATTTTGAGGACTCTTTTGAGTTGGTTTTTTCCAGCGGAAATTCTTGGTTCACCGGCTCATTATCAGACAGCGTATTTGACCTTCCAAAGAACGATTGGACCGAAGTGACCCTGACGTTAGCGATTGCAGAAAATGCCACCGCATTTCGGCTAACCAACGGGGATATCACCCTGTCAACTTCTGATGGCGTGGTAGTATCAAGTTCTCACATTCAGGTGAGGGTCGGGGCGATTATTGATTGGGAAATCAGTGCTGAGGAAGAAACCAAGGATGATTTGGAAAATATCACAGTTGCTTTCACCTTACGAAATATCGGTAATGCTGACGATGGGCTTGACGTGACTGTTTCAACCAATGTTTATACTGATTTTGGCCTGATACCGCCGCAAGGTGCATTGTGGACGAGTTTAGACAATTCTCCTAATCATTTTGAGATTTTAGATATCCCGCCGAATACCGAAGTGACTTTTCGTGCATGGATGCAGATTCCACGCGAACAGGAATCAAACGGTACTGCTCAGCTTACCGTAGAAATGCGCAGTGTGCTCGAGCCTGACATAATATTCACTAATTCCACCTCTCATGATTATCTTGGAGAGCAGTGGCGACCGGAGAACGTCAAGCATGAAGATACCCTTGAAGTGATAAAGGAAGGAATGAAATTATTTTGGAATAAATGGAATAATATTCTCATCTCAGTGGTTGTTGTGATGATTGGTTCCATAGCGCTGCATAGGGCGGTAGTTCACCGCCAAACCAAGGATGAGATGTGGCGCAGAACCCAAGGTCTTGACGCGACACCACCTGAAACTGTCGGCGATTGGATGGACAAGTACGAGGGTGGAGAGCGGGCCGGAGAGGACGGCGAAGGCACGACGGAAATTCTGCCAGCAAGCCCCGAGATGGATGCGGCCGCATTCGCTATGGCATTCAAGATGAGATCTGGCAAGAGTATACCGGTTAGTGAAGGACCGGATGCAAACATCGTAAAAGCCGCGACCACAGTCCTGGAACATCACGATAAGAATGCTGACATTACGGCAATGGAAGATTTGGCCTCAGGCTTGCTGGTCACAGATTCGTCCTCTCACCCGGCAAATGAAATGCTGACCGAGAGCGAAGTGGAATACTCACGTACTGTGCGCAAGGAGAGGGAACCGTCCAAGCAGCCATCGGCTGGAATTGATGATGAAGATTTGGACCTCGACCTTTGAGGCTGGTGCGCATGTGGGCAGTCGGAATAGACGAGGCAGGACGAGGGCCAGTGATTGGACCATTGGTTGTCGCTGCGGTTCGGGTTCCGGAAGATGATGTTGAATTATTGGTAGCTAGCGGGGTGACTGATAGCAAGTTACTCAGTGCATCACGAAGGCAGGAAATTGCTGCTTGGTTATATGGGGAAGCAAGCGAGAAAAATTGGGGGATTGCTGTGCATTCATCGTCGCCGTGGATGATTGACGTAGCGATGCAAGCAACTAATCTGAATGACCACGAGGTAGAAATTTTCGCTTCGCTCGCCCGTTCTGTTACTCCACCAGATATCAGGGGGAGTGGAGGTATTTTGCAATTGGATGCATGTGATGTAAATCCAAACCGATTTGGCAATAATGTCGCAAGTCGTATCTCATCATGGCCGTGGCCGAATTGGACGATTGCCAGCGAACATGCCGCAGACCTATCCATGCCGGCGGTCGGAGCCGCCTCGATAATAGCAAAAGTCGCTAGAGACCAATCAATAGAAGCCTTGTCGGAGCAGTTAGGAGTTGATTTGGGTTCAGGTTATCCCTCCGACCCTACAACAATTGCTGCCCTACCACATTTGCTAGTTGGAAATGAACCACATGAAGCACTTCGCTGGCGATGGGCAACGGTAGCGGAAGCGTGGATGAAAATGCATGGACACGAGCCACCGGCTAGACAACCTCACCCCGATGGCACTGGCTTATCCGGTGGACAATCGCGATTGGAATTATTCTGAGATCTGCATCCTTTGGTTGCATACTTTCCCCAATAGTCAAGAAGCGTGCACACGACGAGTCTATGTTGCCATGACTGAAAGTCTCGACTCTGCGGTCGCCGCGCTACTACGAAAATATGCGCTACAAAACGCCTTGGAGTACGATGGCAAAGGTCAGGTCGGCTCGGTAATGGGCCGAGTGATGGGAGAAAATCCGGACCTGCGCCAAATGGGTAAACAACTCACACCTCACATCCAAATTGCGGTGGATGAAGCGAATGCACTTGCCAATAGCGAGGGGCTTGATGCAATTCGTGGAATACTTGAGGCAGAAAGCCCGGATGTTTTGGTCAAGAAAGTCAAACAAAGGCGGGAAGGTCTCCCCCCGTTACCCAATGCTACCGATGGTGCGGTCGTCTTACGATTTGCACCCAATCCGAATGGCCCACTTTCTTTTGGTCATGCCCGAGGCGTGGTCATCAATGCCGAATTAGCCAAAGCGCACGGCGGCGAGGTCATCCTTCGTTTTGATGACACAGATGCTAAGATTAAGCGACCGATGCTTGAAGCCTACAAATCAATCGAAGAAGATTACCAATGGCTGGCAGGCAGACCTGCTGACCGAATCATCATCGCTTCGGACCGTATGCCAGTCTATCTTGAACATGCAAAACAAATGCTAAAGAAAAATTTCGGTTATGTTTGCTCATGCACCCCTGAAGATTTTCGAGAACATAGGCAGGCACAGACCGAATGTACATGCAGGGCGAGAGATAGTGAAGAAAATCTCAGACTATGGGAATTGATGAATGCCGGGGAAATTAGCCCCGGTCAAGCGGTTGTCCGGGTCAAAACCGACATGGAGTTGGCCAACCCAGCGTTGCGAGACTGGCCTGCATTACGTATCCAACACGAAGACCACCCAAGAGTTGGTGATTCGTACAAGGTTTGGCCGCTACTAGACTTCCAAAGCGCGGTTGAAGACCACCTTCAGGGTGTGACTCATATCGTGCGAGGCAAGGATTTGATGGATTCTACCCGAAAACAGGTTCTGCTCTACGAACACTTCGGCTGGGAATATCCGGAAACCCTGTATTGGGGACGGGTCAAGGTCCACGAGTTCGGTGGGTTCAGCACCAGCGCAATGAAGGAAGACATTGCTGCGGGTAAATACCAAGGCTGGGATGATCCGCGACTGCCGACTATAGCCGCGCTTCGAAGACGTGGTTACGATGCGGATGCAATGCGGAAATTCTGGGTTGAATTGGGGCTTAATCAGAAGGATATCTCGGTGCCAATGTCACTGCTCAACTCTATTAACGCCAAGACGATTGATGCTACAACTCCACGGCTTACCTTTGTTGCCGGAGGCCAACGACTAACCATTGATTGCAATACTTCGCTGAGTGGAGAGGCACTTCCAACCGTCGCAAACCCCCCGACCCATCCGGAATATCCGGAATTAGGGGTGAGGAATTGGCCACTATGCGAAGGGGGAATGCTGGAGGTTTTGGTAGTGGCTGAAAACTTGGCAGAGGCCCGGGCGCGTGGTGATGTCAGGCTCAAGGATTTTGTAGACCTAGATTTGAGTAGTGAGGTCGCGAGAATCAGGGCGGTAGCACGAGTTGATTCAACTCCGATTATTCACTGGTTGCCAGTAGATTATAGCAAGCCAGCAACTCTACTGATGGCGGACCAAGAAGAATTGGTTGAGGTAGCTGGCTTCGTTGAGATAAATGACCACACGATAGGAGAGGTAGTTCAACTCGAAAGAGTCGGTTTTGCGCGCATTGAAAGTATAGATGATGATGGAATATTCCGACTCATCCATCTGCATGGTTAGTAGGGTCGCTGCTGCGTTGGATTGAAGGGGTTGAGGTTGGTCGGACAAAAGGGGATTGCTCGGTGTCTTGTCTACGTAGTCGCAGTACCTCGTTCGTGTTATTCATTCTGCTATTCTCAGCCCTCCCACTTTTTGGGCCAGCAACCCCAATAGTCAGCGCACAGTCACAATGCTGTTCAGCCATTGAATTTGACCTGCACTTGAAGGGTGATGAATCCACTTCTACCCTGACCCCATTTGCATCTGAACTTTCAGAAGTCTACGAGGAGGTTGTCACTCAATCCCTACAAGGAGCAACCGAAGTGGGCTCTTGGTCGCTGGTGTGGGATCATGGAGCTATGATACCTGAATCTAACTGGACATTCAGTATTGATTACATCGTTGAGAACGCAGCGGGTGTGCACGCAAATGCTACTGTTGAGGTAGGAATCGGGGTCAATACCTACGTTGGTGATTCAGGCCCCGGCGCTTACTTCCAAGGTGAAGGCACGATTCAAGTCAGCGTGGCTATTCCTGAGCGAGCAATATCAAGCGGCGAGACAATCACCATCACATTCTCAGTTCGTAGTCTATTATTCACTCAACCACAGGATGAAACTGCGCTGCGATTCGTCTGGGGCGATGGAACTAACAGCGCGATTGAAGTCGAGATGCCTCTGCTCAACATTGAGATGCAGCCGGCTTCGGTAAATGAACGCGAAGTGTACTTCCCGGTCAGACTAACCTCTGGTTTTGGCGAGAGAATGTGGACTGCCCTGTTTGATTATCAATTCAAAATCGCAGGGCAGCCGTTGAACACCGCCCCGATTGCAACCATCATCCCCGGCGGTGTAGAGGTCACCTTCGTTTGGTCGGCGAGTGGAAGCGAACCCGACGGGATTAGGTCCTCGAACCTATCAATTTTGATTGATTCTGGTGACGCACCCATTCAGGTAGAAATGTCCCATGACATCACCTTTGGTGAGCAAGGTAGTGGGGAACAAGGGTGGTATCCTGAGCATGAGCCAATCCGAACCGGCGGCAGCAAGTTGACCGCCGACATCAAGGTTCACTACGACGGAAAGCATGTGGACAGGGTAGTGAAACTTGAGATTCAAGGTTCAATGTCACACTGGATGCGCTGGGGTTTGGACAATATCGGAAATAATAGCCTTAGTTCCACTTCTTGGTGGAGAAGCCCGAGCGGCGCGGGAATACCTGATGGTGCGATGAATAACGCGCAGGTTGATGATGCTGAAATAGCTGCATTTCTCCTGCATTTGGACTCATCAACACGTAATCTACGCGATTTCCTTTCTTTGGGTCTTGGCCTTGATACAGATGGGTTGTTTGAGGCTGATTTATTTGACTTGAATCCTGAGATTGGCCTTGACCTGATGGGTGAAACTGGCTTTTCTGATACGACGCTCCGTTTGACCATCAAAACCTCACTTCTACTCAGCGGACAGGATAAATTGATGCTCATCGAGGACTTCACCCGGGCTCAGCCTACTTCAATTTGGACCGAGATAGACTTGGCTGTAATCCTCACAACCTCAACATTTGCCGGATTATATGATGTGTCATCAGAGGGAATTGATGCCCGTCACATCCGTGCGGTCCTGACCGAAGTCGTATACATAGAGGAGACCGGTCTTTCCGACAATGCACAATTCCAAGTGCAATATGCGGTGGCTCCAAATGCGCTGATGTCTCCATTCATCACCCTACTTTGCATCGTTGTAATGCTTGTCGCCACCATTGTTCTGGGCTTACGAATGACCAGAAATCGCTCAAGAATCCTGATGGGTGTGTCTTCCGTCCTATTCATCGGGCTGGCAATTTTCATCTACGGCTTTGCCTCGGTTCCGCCGACGATTGTGCTGTCTATCGTCGGAATCTGTTTACTGCTGATGCTTCCAATCACCTTAATCTCACCCAAATTAGCCAGCGATGAGGATGAATACATCATGCCTGATAGATCATTGGGGGATGACTTGGCAGAGCGGGCTGAGGAAGAACGAATCATCCCGACAGTGACTTGTCCGGCTTGTGATACCGTCAATCCGGTTGAGAGCGATCAGCGGCCCTTGCGACTACCGTGTGGCGGATGCGGACGCAAACTGCGTATTGATGAGTGAATCTCATCAAAGACTGCCGGACTTCAGTAGTGCTTCAATGGCATCAGCACTTATTCGCCGGCGTTTTTCTGGTTCATTACGCCACGATTCTGAGAATCCGTGTAGTTGGCTGGCCAAATCCACATCCCAACCTGACACCACCACCCGATGCCAGCCTAATTCTTCTAGTCGGGCAGTGGAGGGTAATGCCTCTATTAGTAGCGGTTTGACAAGATGGCTTAACGACTGGGCGCGACCTTCCAAGTCCATATGTGCCCAACGGTCGCGGATTGCAATCAGTGCGACTTTATCTACTCCCGGCATCATCGCGATGCTCGGTGAGTCAACTTCCGGCAGCGGCACGACTCTGATTAGGCCTCGGTCGCGCATACTGTCTCGCAATGTCGTGTATACCGGGTCGTAGGTGTGCTCTAAAGCATCACCAAGCCAATTTCCAGCCAATGACCACGGTGCCATCACTCGGGTTTTTTCGCCGGCAGGCGCGATGAGTTCTGCTAATGCAGCAGCCTGTGCTGAAGTTGATAATTGCCCGCGCCGCACATCACCAGATGATGAACTCAAAGCATCAACTTGAAGCGGCGCGATAACAACTTGTAGCGGTGAAGTCGTAACCGGGGTTGGTGCAGACATTTCCTGTTCTGAAATTGATATACATGGACGGTTGTCAATTCGGGCAGAAGGGGCGATACGCCGTTGGTAGGGAATTTGCGCATCGAGTAAGGCTGCCTCAATGATTGCGAGAGAAAAAATTGCAGCCTGAGATAGGTCCGCGACCAAAGTGATTGATAAGTCGTTGGCGCGTACCTTCAAGGCTGCTTCACGTAGCATCGGTGCCACATTAGAATACATCTCGAGTTCAATTAGCATGCTCAACCTAATCTTTGTCAGGCGCTCCCGGTTCAAAGACCTGCTCTAATAGTTAAGAAATAAGTGAGCCGGAGGGCAATCACTCAACAATCAATCGTAGTTGGTCGCGCTTATACGCCCAATCAGAATCTATCATGCCTTGCCCCTGATAATAGCGAGCGAGGCGGCGAATCTTGCTCTCACACAACTCGAGTTGACGACCGTTGTGCAAATCCTTACGATTGCCCTCAAGATGGTCAATCAATCGCAAACCCTTGCGCATCAGATTCATCATATCCTCAGGGTAAGCCATAGTTACGTCATTATCTGCTAGAATTGCAGAGATGCGCTTGCCGGTTGCGAGTTTGACATCGGGTACTGCATGTTGGTCGCGCAGAATTGAGCCGATGGTAGCGGTTGAATGGCCTTCCTCTGCCAACGTGAGAATCAGGCTCTCAATTTCCTTGGAATCGGTCAAAGACCAGTCTGGAGCCGTGTCGGTAAAGGGCTTGGTTGAGCCGCTCTTTCCGCGGCCGGGATTATGCATACGCGCCATATTCGTGCACCTCAAGCGAGTCGGCGACCTGCTCCCCCTTCATAACCACTACGTTTGGCCTCGGATGCGAATACCGGCAAAGGCATACGAATTCCAATTGACTACTCAAAGTATTGTGAGGCGTATGCGCGTGCTTGCTCAGAGGTGTATCCCATCGCAACCAACTGCTGCTCATACTGCTGCTGTTCAGGTGAAATTGAGTTTGACCAAGCGTCTTCAGTGGCATCTCCACCTCTACCGCGTCCACGCACAATTAGTAATGTTGCGAGCAGGACCACGATTAGAGCGACTAATACCGCTAGTCCGCCGATAATATACAACACATTGTTGGAGCCAGCCTTGTCGGAAGTTTCGTCGTCGCCTCCATCGTCGCCATCGTCAGTGCCATCACCAGTGCCATCTCCACCATCACCAGTGCCATCACCGCCATCGCCAGTACCATCACCGCCATCGCCAGTACCATCGCCAGTACCATCGCCGCCATCGCCGCCGTCGCCGCCGTCGTCAACCGCGCATCCAAGCGCATCAACCACTACGCCTGCCGCGGTTCCTGGGCAGGCGTCGTTCTGGTCAATAATGCCGTCATTATCGCTGTCAGGATACCAAATCGGACAGCCAGTGCCGTTGGTGCCAGTAGCAACCCCGGCCTCATTGGGACAGACGTCACCATTCACCCCAGACAGATTGTCACCAAAACCATCGCCGTCAAGGTCAGCCCACTGGCTTGGTTCGTAGATGAAATAGTCACCAGCGTTTGACCAACCGTCTCTATCCACATCCTGACAGCCGAGGCGGTCTTCGGTGGAATCTCCGGGTGTATTCGGGCAGGCATCGTCATCGTTGAGGACGCCGTCACGGTCGGTATCGTCGGCCCACAATTCATCGTAGTTCTGCAAGAAGAAAGGATCCGATATTAGTTGGTTATTGGTCTCGTTTGATTCAGCGACTGTCATGCCACTATCTATGGTCATCACGCAGGTGTAATTTCCAGTAGGAATCGTGTGATCAAGCATCACCCAATCACCCTTGGTGATTATGACACCATCGAATCCGCTGAGGCTATCGCTGTAGGAACCGTTCAGTATCTCTAGAACTTGTGTGCCATTTTCTGCTACTAGCCAAAGATTCCAAGAGAAATCGGCGGTGGTTGGTCCGTTAATACTACTGCCTTCAGCACCAACCCAAACGTCGGAACCGGTCAACAATTCAGTACCGGGTGCAGTTGTCGGGCAATTCACCTCAGAAGGAACAAGGTCGGGTTGAGGTGGGGCGATATTGGTGAAGGTCAGGTTGTACCAGCCCTCTCCTCCATTCGCGAGCACTCGCACAGTGTAGGCACCATCGAGGTCTAGATGGTCAATGTCGCTGGTGTTGAGTGAAACGCTCGACGCATTCGGCATATTCTCGTCGATAAGGACGGTTGCGCCATCGTATAGAACGAGATGCATGTCCATTCCCTCAGGCTGCCCGAGGGTAATTTCGACACCATTCATTCCGGAGAGTGTGAAGGCGAAGGTGTCGGTCTGGTCCTCAGGGTCAACACACCCCATTCCCACATTAACAGGGTTCTCTCCCACACTGATACTGTAAATCGCATCAGAACCGGCATCGCTGCCTGAGTTCCAGTCGTTATCTGGTCCACAGTCAAATGGCGGCACGTATGGAGTGCCATTAGTCCAGATTTGCAAGGTGTAATTGGCCAAGCCGCTGAATTGCGTGACGTTGATGAAATACGTGTCTGCAGCACCATCGGCATCAGTACCAGAGGTGCTCACAGTCTCATTGCTGTTGGGAGAAAAACTGGAATCAATGTCCGGAGATGAGGAGTTCCACAAATCGAG
>Ga0066376_10001090_pt1 | contig 26419 bp, 21 predicted proteins | sample Knorr_S15_td_Bot_FD_77009 | JGI IMG/M metagenome (GOLD analysis project Ga0066376, IMG submission 77009) | Marine microbial communities from Southern Atlantic Ocean transect - Knorr_S15_td_Bottom_ad_5009_LV_A | ecosystem: Environmental > Aquatic > Marine > Oceanic | place: Southern Atlantic... | reverse complement strand
GGAGGATTTTTTTATCGCCGACGAGGTGATCGAGCAGATAATCGCCATCGACAAGGATTTTGGTCCCCTAGACATCGTCGTCGGCAAGGGCGCCTACATCGGCCCTGGCGTGAAACTCAATCGGAAACTCCATCTCGGAGATCGCTGTCGGATCACCGGCGGAATCGTCTTCGGCGAGGGCGTGCGGATTGGGGAGGGCGGGCAGTTGAGCACCTACCCCGGTCAGACCATGCACCTCGAGGGCGGTGTCGAGGTGCTGCCGCGGAACATCCTCAAGGGAAATATGCGGATCGGCGAGCGAAGTCGAGTGGAATCCGGCGTGATCATGACCGGTAGTGACGAGTGGCCGATGAGAGTGGGAAAAGGGGTCACCATAAAGGGAACCAGCTACCTTTACGGCTGCCACGTCGACGACGGGCTGCTCGTCGAGCACTCGGTGATCAAGTGCAAGCACGTCCAGGCGGTAAAACGCCGCGACGGGACCTGCCAGCCCGTCCGCTACGTCGTGCCTACGCCTGAGGGCCTCGATTCGATCGGCGAATTGCCCGCGTGACTAGAGCTCCGGGTCACTGGAAACGCGCCAGCAGTGACTTCCGGACTTTGCAAACCATAGTGTAAGCTGGATCGTAGATGTTGCCGATATCGTATTCCACGCACTGGCCCAGGAGCAGGTGAGCGGTGCGGGCGTCGAGGCCGTAACCCCGCTGTAGCCATTCCACCATCTCGGTAGTAGCGTGTTGCACGCACTGATCGAGGGGCCGCGCGTTCCCCACCGCCATGATGTACTCATCGCTCTCTGCCCGGGGCCAGCCAATTTCCCCCGCATCCTTGATCAGCTCGACGGTGAAAGTCACATCGAAGGAAATCTCGATTCCAGTACCCACAATCTCGCCGTCTCCCTGCAGAGCGTGGCCGTCGCCTAGGAAGAACAGCGCTCCGGGGACGAAGACGGGAAAGTAGACTTTGACCCCGGCGACGAATCCGCGGTAGTCCATATTACCGCCGTGAGTGGATGAGGTGGATGTGGAAATCGCCTGCCCCCGCGGCGGCGCCACGCCGAAGCATCCCACCATGGGCGCCAGAGGGAGCGCGATGCCGCACAGGGGGGATGCCTCGGGCGTCGCCAGCTGTGCCGTGCCGGCCTCGACATCCACCGTCCATTTGGCCGGGCCCTCGAAGTCATCTTCGAAGCTGGCGGTGTACTCCGGGTCGAGGACATTGGCGGCCACACTGGTTCCGGTCCAGCCCCAAGAGCGGCTGGGTCGGAGTTCCTCCAGCACGACAGCCAGGATGTCGCCCGGCTCCGCTCCCCTGATAGCGAAAGGCCCGGTCTGCGGATTGCCTCTTTCGGTGACCTGATTGCCGCTGCTGTCCTGCCCGCGCGCATCCACCGTAGTGGTCGAAACCCGGTCTCCGGACTCTATCTCCAGAACCGGCTCGTGAGTGCCGATGGTAGTGTGGTATACTTGTGGCTCGAATCTATGGTATGCCATATCCCTCCTGTCGGGAGAAGCCCCCGTTAGCGATCTCGTCTACCACCTTCTATGTGGCTGGATTCTCACCCAGTCTCACCGAGTTAGCGCGACAGGAGAGAAGGACGAATGCCCGGTCCCCCGGACGAGAAGGACAGGGCCCGGTCCCCGTGCGAGAAGGACGAAGTCCTTCTCGCCTCCGGCGCACGACCCACCGATCGAGTCAGTACCACCGACTAGCGCCGGACGGTGACTTCTCGTCCCAAACGACCCGACTCGTAGATAGCGTGAATGATCTCCACGGCATGACGGGCGCTGTCCAGGGTGATAAGCGGCTCGCGATCCTCGGCAATAGCCGCGACCATATCCGCCACGATCTGCGTGTGCCCGTCAAAGCTGACGGCCATGGGATCGGCGGCGGCGCTGGCCTTATGCCGGTCTCCTCCGAAGAGAGCCAGCATCTCCTGCTCCTCAACCCGCTCTGAGTCCGATACGAGCCGCCAGCTGTTCAGCAGCCCCTCGTCCTTGGTGATCGAACCATGGGAGCCGTAAAGCGTAATCCGCTGATCGTACCCCGGATAACAGCAGGTCGTCGTGTACAGCGTGCCCAGAGCGCCGCTCTCGAAGCGCAACAACGCCACCGTCTGATCCTCCGCTTCGATATCGTGCGCGAAGACGCCGAACATGGCCATCACTCCCTTGACGCGGCCGGCCAGCCACTGCAATAGATCGACGGTGTGAACTCCCTGGTTCATACAGGATCCCCCTCCATCCATATCCCAGGTGCCCTTCCAGGAGCCGTGCGGGCCATCGTAATACGACTGCGCCCGGTACCACGGCAAGTGGCCGTGGACACCGATCAGACGGCCCAGCTTCTCCTCCTGAATCGCGGTTCGGATGCGGTTGTTGAGTGGATCGAGTCGAGACTGAAAGATACCCGCCGCCTTTACTCCGTAGCGCTGCACGGCCTCGATGAGCTGTTCTATCCGCGCCGGAGTGATGTCCGCGGGCTTTTCCACAATAAGATGTTTTCCCGCCGCGGCAGCCGCGCCGCCGATCTCCGCATGGGATCCCGAGGGTGTGGCGATATTGACGACCTGGACGTCGTCATCCGCCAGCAGCGTCGAGTAGTCGGTATATGCTCGGCACCGGTACTTCTCAGCCACTGGCTTGAGCCGCTCCTCATCCAGGTCGCAGACCCCGACCAGGCGGGCGCCCGGCGCTTTGTCGATGGCCATGCAGTGGTGCTTCCCCATACCCAGTCCAATCACACCGAAACCGATGTCGTCGGACATATTCCTCACTCCCTTCTGCGCACTCCGAGACAGATGCCCCGGACAGCCTTGGGGGCTGGTCGAGCGCCGTGATGGTAATATCGTTTCTTGAAAGAGGGAATCTACTTACTCAAAAGGTGGGGAACAACCTGGGAGCGCCCGAGTCGCCGCGAATGCAGCTGTCTATCACCTCTGCTGGAGTTTCGCCAAACAGGTAGCTTGTGCGCCCAAGGGTGTAGAGATACTTGCGCCCCGTTTGCAGTGTTTCCGTCTCCTCACTCTCGGCTTTCTTCTTTGCCGCCGTAGCCATCCGCGCCGGCTTGTACTCCCGCAGATCGAACAGATCCACAAAGGAGCCGTCCTCGAAGTTCTCCACGTAGTAGATCTGGCCGTCGTCGCGTACTCGGATGTAGAGTTCCTTCAGGTTGGCGTTGCCGCTCAACTTGTCCAGACTCACCACCGAAAACGCCATGCTCGGCTGCTCCTGATGGCGCTTTCTCTCGGGTTGGAAGGTCATGGTTGTGACCATCACCTGCCGCAGGATATCGATGATTTCCGGTATCGCTTTTTCGGGCTTGTGAATGCTTTCGGTCACCATCCACACCTCTGTACACACGTGCGTACACACCGTGTCAAACGACGCCCCCAACCCGCCCGGCATGATCAATTCCACGGGGATCAGCTTGTCGGCATCTCTCGGCGCCCCCTCGAAGGAAATCGGGTGGTCCTCGAGCTCAAGCTCTAACACCGCCGAGCTCTTGGTGTATTCCTCCTCGACCAGGTGCTTTACATACTCCCGACAGGTCCCCTTTACCGCCTCAACAAACTGCTCGGCCACAAACGACGCCAGCAGGGATACCGTATCGGAGTCCGCCTGCTTTCGGGCTTGAGCCAGCAGATCCCTCCCCGTCAGATCGGTGATCTGCCTGATCGCTTCCTCGTAGTAGACGGTAACGGCCTCGCGGTCGTAATCCTCCTGGTGATGATGGGCGAAGTTGTAGTTGGTCCTCAGCGCCTCCATCCGCACCAGAGCCGCGCCGGCGTGGTCGAGGGCTTTGTCGAGTGAGGCCAACTGTCGGTTGTCCGGTGTCAGCGCCTTGATCGATTTGCTGACGTTATTGAGCAGGACGGTCACTTCGACGCTAAAGCTCCGGTTCTTATTGAGAACCCGCTCTGAAACCGTTAGCAGGTTCTTCAGCGACAGGTACTGGGCGGCCATCTTGACAGCCCTGTACGCCTTGTCAGTGCCAGTCTCTTCGCGCGAGAGAGTGCGCGCGAAGGAGGCCAGGTCCGGTACGGGCGCGCCCGGATCGAGAAAGAGGGTCCAGACGATCTGATCCGATTTTTCGACGGTGGCCAGCGCGGCGCAGACCTGGTAGGTATTGTCGCTGAAGGTGTCGAAGGAAATCTCAGCCGCGTCGATGATATCGCCGGCTTCCACCGGCACCGCCGGGCCCTGCGTGAGATCCACTCGGACTTCAGACACACCGTCTGACCGGGGCGGGAGTCTTCCCGTCGAGTCGAGCTGCTTCAGATCAACGGTCTCCGCAGCAGCCTCTGCCACACTGGAGCCGCTTCCGCCGGTGCTGCCTCCCGCCCCGCCGCCTAGGCCGCTCCCAGCCGCGGCAGGGGCAATCGGAGATCGAGATGTCATCGAGGGCCGGTGGATTTTCGCCGGGTTTCGAGATGCCTCCAGCCGGCGGGCGATATTCCGGGCCTCTTCCATCGATGGTATGGCGGCCCGCAGACGTTCGAATCCCGCCGTCACTCGAAGGCGGGCGTCGAGCTCGCGGTCCACTGAATCTCCAACCGGCAGCCCTTCTTCGTCGTCGATATTCTCAGCGGACTCGTGTTCGTAGATGTCGTGAAGGGCCGTCTTGAACTTCATCAGAAACTCGTCTATGACTTCATCGTCATCATCCGGATCATCGTCATCATCCAGCTCATCGTCGTCGAAACCTTCATCATCGTCGTCGAAGTCATCGTCGTCGTCCAAATCGGCATCCCCGTCGACATCGGCAGACGGGCCCTGGGCAGACTCGTCGTTGTTCAGGTACTGCAGCTGCAGACAGGCGCGTACACTTTCTCCGTAGGGCTCGTCTCCAAGAGATTTGCTGCCCAAACCAACAACCTGCTCGACAGTAGCCCGGCCCTCTAAGACGGGTTTGAGCACCCCACCAAGGCTGATGTTGGGTCCCTTGAGCACCTTGGTCACTACAACCATCATACACGCCTCGGTCAGGAACCGCTGCACGAAGTGGTTTCCGAGCTCGTCGGGGGTAGCCTCGGCCCCCACGTGTTTGTAGAGCTTGAGCAGGGCGCTGCGAATCTTGCCCTTGGTGAGACTGTCTCCTTGAGACCATAGAGAAAGGTCCCGAAGTGGAGAATCTTGCCAACTTCCTCCTTGAATTCGAAGATGTCCAGATCTGGTCGGGCCGATCTGAGTTGGAGGATATAGGGTATATCGGGGACCTTGCTCGTGGCCACCATGACCGGATGGCAGACCTCCTCCCACACCCCAATGGCATCGATCGCCTCCATCTTGAGCAGACTGCACCAGTTGCGCCACGTCGTGGCGGGGATGCGACTTTCGATCTGCAGACGGGCCAGCCCGTCACTCATGGATTTAGCCAAAAGATGCTGTCTTCAGATCTGAATTCGCGTTTCCTAACTCAGCGCGTCTGCATACCAGAGAGAAGCACAAGACCACCGTTGAGTCAGTCCACCCGTTGAGCGCCGGCCGGTAAGTTCCTGACAAATATAACTTTATCCGCCCTTTTTCACCAACCTGCATGAGTATGGGCAGCCACGCTGGTATCTGTTGGTGATGCGCGCCCGAGAATCGTCTACTGGATGTCGTAGCGTAGAAATGAGAGGTAGGCGAGCATGAAAAACAGGATGTTCCACACGGCCAGGAGTAAAATGTCCAGATAGATCTCCGACAGCCGGTCGAGCAACGGCATGTGCGAAAATTCGAAGCGGGGATAGTCGGTGAGGTCAACCCGTCGAAACTGCTCCATCTCTTCGGAATTGAAGGAGACGGACCCGTCCGCCGAGCGCTGCCGCTCCATATACTCCCGCCACGCTTTCTGCTTCTCCTCGCTGTAGGTCTGCCAGGTTTGACTGTAGGCCTTCAGGGCGTCCACGAACCGCGCCTCCTGCGCTATGCCAGCAGCGGCCAGATCGAAAGCGGCGAGGTTGAATGACGTCAGGGGTGATATGCGAGCGACGATCCCACTCCAGCGCGTCTGGTCCTGGATCTTCGTCAGATAGCCCTCCTCCACCTTCTGCTCGATCTGTTGCATCTCCTCGCCGAGGGCCCTCATCCTGGCCTGGAAGTCTTCGTCTTGCCACACGTCCTCTCTGCCCGTGCGCTCCTGCTCCTCCCGGATTATTCTCTGCTGCTTCGCCGCCATCTCCTGGCGGATGCCCGCCTTCTCGCGATCGACGCTTTCCCGTGACGGCACGGGCAACAGCTGAGCCGACATGTAGGGAGCCATGTTGGGTATGGCGAGGATAAAAGCGACCCAAATGAGGAGTAACACCGTTATGGAAGTAGAGGGGACGCGGGTCCTGGCCGACACGAACATGCCCAGCGAATAAATAACCGCGAGGTAGAGCAGAGCCAGGCAGAGAAGGGCGAAGATGGCCAGCGCATTGTCGGCGGTGGCGCTGACCTCGGGAAACATCACAACGACCAGCAAGCCGGCCGCAAACGAAGTTACAAAGGGCGCAGTCAAGGCGAGATAGCCGCCAATCCACTTTCCCAGCAGGACTCGATCCCGCGCTACGCTGTAGGACATGAGCAGCTTGAGCACGCCGCTCTCCCTCTCCCCCGACATGGAGTCGTAGCTGAACGCCAGCGCCAGAAGACTCATGATGATACCGACGATGAACACGAAGTCCACCGCCGGAAAAAGCGCTATCACCGGGTTCTGCTCGAAACTCTCGGGAAAATCCAGCCGGTTTCCGGCCTGGACCTTGATGCTCTCGGTGAGCTCGGGAGTGAGCCCGCGCACGAGGATATTCATGACGTTCAAGGGTCGGTCCACCATGACCCCCTGAAACAGACTCCACACTTCCGTCTGTTGCTGCAGCGCGTTGCGATGCATGACGCGGTTCATGTTGTACGTGGACGTGGCCTCCCGGTAGTCCCGCGTCAGGACGATGGAACTGAGGAGAAAGACCAGGAGGCAGACGACACAGGCGATGGCGAATCGCAGGGACATCAACTGGTCGAGGAGCTCTTTGCGGATGATGTGCAGCAGCATTGCCATAGTCAGGTAACGTCGTAGCGCAGGAAGATGGTGTATGAAAGCATGAAGAACAGAACGTTGAAGACTGCCAGGAGAAGGATGTCGAAGAGGGCGGCGTCGAAGCTGTCGGTCAGGCTCTCGGCAAACATGTCGAACCGCGGCAGATTCTCAGGGGCGAACCAGTCCGGGTCTTTGATCTGAGGGCCGCTCTCGCTCCACTCCCTCATACTCCACATGCTCTGCCGAAACTCCTCGTGACCCTGGTGAAACCGCTCCAGCGCCTTCTGGAAGTAGTCGAACAGGTTGGGGCCGGTACCCGCCAGACGAGTGGCGGCGAAGAGGTAACTCGCCGATGGGGACAGACGCGCCAGATTCTTGCTGTAGGCTATCTGCCGGCTCATTTTGTCCTGGTAGAACTCCTCCAGCTTTCGCTTCTTCTTCTCGCCATCCTTCTGGATGCGCTCCGACTCCTGCTGATCCCCGTACACCTTCCGCTTCCCGATTCCCGCCATCAACAGCTGGCTCTCCCGGTCGATGGCCTGTTTCTCCGCCTCTATTACCTGTCGGCCAGGAACCGGGGCGGCCAGTCGCGCCGCTATGGGCGCCAGGTTGGGCACTACGAGAATCCAGCAGATCCACACCAGCAACGATACCAGCAGCGCCGTCGAGCTGCGGTGGGTGAGGGTGGAGATCATGAGTCCCAGCGTAAAGAAGGTGGATATGTAGAGTAGCGAGAGCAGGAAGATGAGCCCGAAACGGGCCATGTCTTCTCCCTGCATCTCCATGGCCCCGGATACATAGATGTAGGTGAATCCTCCGAACACGGCCACGGTGAAGGGAGCGGCCACCGAGAAAAACCCACCCACCCACTTTCCCAGCAGGACGGAGTCCCTGGGAACGGAGTTGGAGAGCAGGAGCTTGAGGGTTCCCTGTTCCTTCTCTCCGCACACCGAGTCGAAGACGAAGAGCAGGGCCAACAGACTCATGACGACGTTGACGACGTAGACAAAATCAGGCGTCTGGAAGATATCGAAGAGCACGTTCTTGCCCAGACGGTCGCCGCTGGAGCTCACGAAAAAACGGCTCTGGGAAGATACCTGAGTGGGCAGGCTCCCCTCGAGTCCGAGCGCCAGCAGACTCAGTGGGCTGGGTTGGCGCAGGGCGGAAAAATCCGTCTGCTGGATGCGCTGGAACTGCTCATTGGGGTCCTCTATCTTCACCAGTTCGGTCAGACTTTCACGCACCTTGCTGTCCGCCGTGGCGTACTCCTGCAGGCGTCTCTGATAGTCGTTGGTCATGAGGAACATCGCCATCAGAATAAGGCAGAACAGCAGCGCGTAGGTGACGACAAACCTGAAGCTGAGGATATTGTGGACGATCTCTTTTCCGACGGTCAAAAAGAACACGTGTTACCTTTCGTGTCTGGCCTCGAGTCTGGCCTTCAGTTGAAGAAGAGAACGCCGAAATCATCGGGGCTGTGGCCGCCTCTGTACGTGCGCACCCACTGGCTGTACTCTTCGCCCCTGAAAACCCGCACCATGTTGAATCCCCAGACCGTACCCGGGCGAGGCCTGGGGAAACGCTCATCGTCAAAGGGCAGACGGTATTCGACGGACCAGTAGTCAGCGCCGATGTGCGTGGCCAACCGGGCTCCAGCACTCCACCCCTCGTCCTCCCACTCCTCCCGGGATCTCATCTGCCTCCGGTCTCCCTTGATCCAGTTTTCGTCGGTTACTCCCAGGGTGTTGATACCCGTGTGAGCGTATGTCTTATGGTCGAAATCGGCGTCGATGAAAAGCTCGATGATGTCGTCGGTCCAGATCGTTCCCTGTATGTTTCCCACGTCCGCGTCGTCACCTGGCTTGATCTTGGCGACCAGGCTGTCCGGATGGTCGTCGTGTCCGTAGAACCCCAGGAGAAGGGCCTCTGAAGTGTAGGCCACGTAGAGTTCGGTTCGTCGCGGGGAGCGGGGGGCCGCGTTGTGTCTCATCGACAGCTGGAAGAACGAATCCACCCTCGCGGCTCGGCTCCAGACGGCGTCGCTGAGCTCCCCATCCAGCTCCGGCTCGGCGTCGAGGCGGGGTACGTCCAGCAGCATGCCGTACTGGCGCAGCAGCTTCAGGCCTTTCTCCCGGTCGCCGTTGTCGTAGTGAAAGCGGGCGACCCGATACTGGGCGCGCTTGCTGCGAGGTGCCCGCGTCAGGGCGGTCGCCAACAGCGACTCCGCCTCCGCCACCTGGGCCTTCAGCATCGCCTTCTCCGCTTCCTGAATCCACTTGCCCACTCCGGCCTCGATGCGGATCTCGGCCTCCAGTTGCACGCCGGGATGCGCGTCTCCCATGAGCTCGTGGGCTCGCTCATCCAGCGCTTGAGCCTGTTCCGGTGTCAGCTTGCCATCCAGGTTCGAGAGGGTCAGCAGGGCCTGATGACGGACCTCCCCCTCGGCGTCGTCGAGGGATCTCAACACGGCCGGTATCGCCTCGGCCCGGGCGTGCATGCCCAGCAGGCGGGCTATTCGAGATCGCACGGAGACATCGGGATCGTTGACGAGGTGATCGGTGAGTGCCGCCGTGATGCGGTCGTCTTCGACCCGCATCATCAGGCTCACCAGCACTTCCACGAGTGCCAGCCTGGCGGCGGCGATCGCGGGTTCCGCCAGGGCCCGGAGGAGGGGTTCCACGGCCCGGTCTTTGGCCAGCAGCAACTCCTGACGGGCCCACTGACTCTCATCCGCGTCGCCGGCCAGCTGCTCGACCAGATCGTCGATAGATGGTCCGCAGGCGCAGGCGAACACCCCGCAGGCGCAGGCGAATACAAGGTTCAGCAGGAAAAAACGGCCCATGACAGGCCTGGCGTCAGGCCGCCTCCGCCTCTCTGGTGACGTAATCCACGTAAATCCGCTCCAGATCCTCCTGCTCCAGCTCCTCCCGGGTGAAGACCTTGACCAGATTCCCCTCGGTCATGATGCCGACACGGTCGGCGATCGCCTTGGCTCGAAAGATGTCGTGTGTCGTCATCCAGATCGCCTTGTTCTCGCCCCGCAGCTCGGACAGCAGTTGCAGAAATTCGGCCCCTGACTTGGGATCCAGACCGGAGGTGGGCTCGTCCAGGAGGATCACCTCAGCGTCCTTCATGATGGCGATGGCGATCCCCAGCTTCTGGCGCATACCCTTGGAAAAGTTCTTCAGTCGGCGCTGGAATGCGTCACGCTGCAGGCCCACGCGCTCCATGACCGCCTCGTATTCCTCGTCCGTGACGTTCTTGCGCCCCCCTAGCTTGGTGAAAAACTCCAGATTCTGACGCGCCGTGAAGTTGCCGTACAGCATCACGTTCTCGGAGACGTAAGCCACGTGCTTCTTGGCCTCCAGGGGGTCCTTGGTAACGTCGATTCCACAGATCTTCACCGTCCCCGCCGTGGGTTCGGTGAACCCCAGAGAGACCATGAGAGTCGTGGTCTTGCCGGCGCCGTTAGCCCCCAGCATGGTAAAAATCTCGCCTGGCTGGATGGTGAGATTCAGGTTATTGACGGCATGGACGTCGCCGTAGTGCTTGGACATCTCGATGATTTCGAGCATGGTGCGGGCCTTTCGCAGTTTTTGGCCTTTCGGAGTTGGTGGCCCCTTACTATGTCAATTCGGGGTGGTCCTTGTCAAGCTCAATCGCGGCTCTGGCGCCGGTTGTCCCTCCCTCTGGCGCGCTGCCGGCCGCCCTGGCGTTGGGATCGCAGCTCCTTCAGGCGAGTCATCTGCTCCTTTGACAGGATCTTGCCCAGCGACTCGGCCAACTCCTCCTGGATCAGCGCTATCTCCTCGCCGATGCCCTCCCGTTCGATCTCGCCGGCCCGCATCGCCTCGAACACTTCTGCCCTCAAATCGTAGGCCTCGCGAAATGCCGCTCTCAGTTGCGGCAGCAGCTTGTCCTCCGTCTCGAGCTGGAAACAGACCAGGGCCCACTCGGAATCCAAGTTGAAGCCGCCCCCGAACCCGCCCCCTCGCCGCTGCCCGGACTGGGGTTGGCCAAAGACGGCTGCGGCGAAAATCCCGACCGCAGCCAGAATCAAAAAAGTTGCGCTAGACGCTCGTCTCATGGTATACCTCCAGTTGAGAGTCGGGTAAGGGGTCAGGTTATGTCCGTCCTCAAGAACGACACAAAAGCGGCCATGAAAAAGAGGATGGCGAATACCACCAGGAGCAACATGTCGACCGAGCGCGCCGCCAGGCGGTCGGACAGATGGTCTTCCCGCTGCTGGAACACCGGCATGTCGTCGATGTCGTAGTCGTCGTCCTCGCCGAATCCGAAGTCCCCTCCGCCTGAACTGGCCTCCTGCTTCTCCGCTACATAGCGGGCGAACTGGTGCTGATACTCGCGCAGGCCGTTCACCAGCCGGCGCTCGTGACGCACCCCCGTTTCGCCGATGTCGGTATTGGCGTACACGAAGGCCGCTACCGGAGACAGTCGCGTAATCGTGCGGGCGACCTCTATCTGCTGCCGCAGCTGGCGCTCGAAGTCGCGGATGACTTCCTCGGTCGCCTCGTTGACGGCCACCTGGAGCTGTTCGCGCGCCTTGGTCCGCTCGCGGCGAAACTCCGCCCTCTGCTCCCCGGTCATATTGCGCATGCGGCGACCGCCCCGGCGCCAGCCGGCGGCGTATTCGTCGCTCAGGCCCTTGGTGCGCTGCGCGATGGTGCGCTCGACCTCCCCTACGCCCGGAACCGGTGAGACGACTTCGGCCAGATAGGGACCGGAGTTTGGCAGCACCAACGCCAGGATCACCCACAGCGCCAGCAGACTGAGAATGGCGGTTGACGATTGGCGCGCGCGCACCGAGACCAGCAGCCCGATCGAGAACATGACCGCGATCAGCAGCAGGGAGACGACGCCCGCCACGAAAAACGCCTCCCAGTCGGAGCCCCGAAACGGGATGTCGTCCGATGCGCTGATCAGCAGAGCACTCAGCGCCAGGCTTACCAGAAATGGCAGGGCGAGGCTCAGATAGCCTCCGACCCACTTGGCGAGAATGAGCGTGTCACGGGGGACGGAGTAGGACAGGAGCAGCTTGAGGGTCCCGCGCTCGCGCTCGCCAGCTACCGCGTCGTAGGACATGAAGAAGGCCAGCAGGCTCAGCACGACGCCGACGACGAAGAGCATGTCAGCGACCGGAAACAGTAGAACGCTGGGATTGCTGTTGATATCGCCCTCGAATCCGGGAAGGTAGTCGTCGGAGATCACCGCACTGCGGTCCAGCGTCTTCTCGACGCCGTAGAACAGGACCTGGAAGTTCTGTGGCGGGCGATCCACGCGGACCCCTTGGCGCTGGAGCTGGCGGTAGCTGCCGTACTCCTCCGCCTGACTGCGATAGACGCTCTGGTTGCTGTGAAAATCCGTGCGCTTTGCCACCAGGTCTGCCCTCAGAACGAAGACGCTCACGACGCCGAGAAAGACGCATAGGGAGGCGCACACGAGAAAGCGCAACTCCAGTAGATTGGTGGCCCATTCTTTGGCCGCTAGAACAAAGAGCATAGGTCGCCTTTCACTTCATAAGATCGTAGCGCAGGAATCCCGAGTAGGCGCCGAGAAAGAAGACGGCGTTGAGAACCAGGAGAATCAGCAGATCCGTCTGCAGATCGACGAGATTGTCGGCCAGCCTCGGCCGCACCGGAGCGAAGGCGGGAAGATCATCCGGATCGATGGGGGCATCCCTGATCTCCTGGCGCTCCTCCTGGTCGGTGACCCCCTCCGCCTCGCGGTTTCTCTCGTCCGTCAGCTGCTGGACCTTGTCGAGGAATTCAGTGCGGTAGCGCCCGATGTATTCGCGCAGACCGGTGAATTCGGTCAGTCCGCTGCCGGCCAGTCCCGCCGTGGCGTACACATAGCTCGCCGACGGAGACAGCCTGGCCAGCATCACTCCAGTGCTGATCTGCGAGTCTACTTTCTGCAGGTAGTCGATCATGACCTTGTCGGTCTCGGAGCGGATCCTGGCCTGGATTTCTTCGCGTAGCGCGGCTCGGTCTTCACGCGGAGCCTGGCGAATGTCGCGCCACGCTTCGCGCCAGATACTGCGCTGAATCGCCTGCCGCTGACCGGCGATGACCCCGGGGGACGGCACTGGCGACATGGCGCGCGCGGCCATGGGAGCGGTGTTGGGCACCAGCAGGACGAGGATGACCCAGACCAGGAAATTGAGCACCAGAGAGGTGGACGACCGGTGGGTGAGGACGGATATCCACATGGCCAGTGCGTAGAATACGGACATGTAGAGTACTGCCACCGCCATCAGACCGAGGAAGGCCGTCCAGTCGGAGGCGGAGAGAGAAAGAGAGGTGGTCAACTGGGCGAAGAGCAGGGCGGTGAAGACGGAGGCGAAGAACGGCAGGATGAGGGCCAGATATCCCCCTATCCACTTTGCCAGCAACACCAGATGCCGAGGCACCGAGTACGCCATCACGAGCTTGAGGGTCCCATTCTCCTGCTCGCCGCAGATCGCGTCAAAGGCAAACAGGAGGGCGAGGAGAGATCCGACGATGTTGACGATGTAGAGCAGATCGGGGGCCGGGAACAGCGCAAAAAGAGGATTGGCGTACTTGCTGCGCCCGAGCTTGGCGTCTTCGAAACGGGATACCTTGACCGACCGGGACATCTCCCGTTCCAGGCCCATGGCGAAGACGCTCATGGGATTGGGCGGCTTTTCGACCTTGATGCCCCGCCACTGCAGGGAGCGAAAGTCGGTCGCTTCCTTCAGGGCTTCCTCCTGCGACCGCTTGGTCTCGGCGTAATTGGTCGCCTGCCGGTCGTAGTTGAGCGCGAGCATCTCCACCGAGGACACGATGAGGACAAAAAACAGGAGGAGGGTGAGGACAAAACGGTAGCTGAGGAGATGACTCCTCAATTCCTTGGCGATCAGCAGTGCGAGCATGAGAGGTCGCTCGTTCGAGTAGTAGGTGAGAAGGCGGCCAGCCGGTGGGCCATCTCATTGGACAGGCAGGGATGGCGGGACGCTTAATATGGTTACCTGCCCGTTTCCCAGCCAGTTCCGCCCCGGGGGTGGAATCGCTGTAGCCTCTCCCGTACACCTCCTTGACATAGTACACCCGGTCTTGTATCGTTTGAATTCGAACTGGCGGAACTCATTGATTTTCCTGATCCTACCGACTTGAATTACGATTCAATCGCGACCCGACTGGTTGGCGATCTCGCCCGTGGCGCGTTGCGAGCGAACCCGGCGACCGCCCCTGCCGCTATGGCCGTGCGGGCGAGATCCACTCTCGCCGGTTGGCTCCTTCCGCTGCTTCTGCCAGCTCTGATAGCGGCTGCGGAAGTCCCCCTTACCTTGTCCTTCTGCCTGAGCTCCGCGATGGAGCACAGCCGCGACCTGATCCGGGCGCGCGAACAGATCGAACAGGTGCGCGGCGACCGCATCGTGGTGCGCTCCCGCTTCATGCCAAAACTCGATCTGACCGCCAGCTACGACGCCACCCGCACCGATCTGCGCGGCGACACCGAGGACCATCTGGCCAGTCAGCTGAGCTTCAGACAGCGACTGTTTGAGTTCGGCCCCGACGCGCCCCGCGAGATCCAGCTGCGCGCCGATCTGCGCAAGGCGGTATACGACTATCAGGCCAAGGTCTACCAAGTCACGGCGCGGGTGTGGGAGCTGGTTCACCTTATCCTCCTGCAGGACGAGCAGATCGCGGTCCGGCGACAATCGCGGGACAACTTCCAGGATATTCTCGACCGGCAGACCGCGCGCTTCGAAAAAAGGCTGGCCTCGGAGGAGGCGAAACTTCAGGCGGAGCTCCAGGTGCTCAGCGAAGAGCTGGCGATCAATGGCCTCGTGCGCCAGCAGGCCAACAACAAGACCGAACTCCTGCGACTCATCGGCCAGACCATCGGCACCGAGATCTCCGTCGAGGGGGAGCTGGCTGCCTTTGCGCTTGAAATGGACGAAGCCGTCAGCATCGCCCTTTCGCGAGATGTGCAGATCTCTCTGCGCGAAGAGTTTCTGGAGGAGCAGCGACGGGTAGTGACCGAGATTGGCTGGCAGTACGCACCCGACATCTCGCTCGATGCTGGCGTCGAGGACGGCCGCCGCAATGCCCGGGTGACCGTCGAGAAGGAGAACCGGACGTGGGGGGTGAATCTGGGCTCGGATTTCGAACTCGACGATCGCGACACGGCGTCGGATCTGGGTGGCGACGCCCGCTGGTTCGCCCAGATCGAGGCGCGGATCCCCATCTTCGAGGGGGCCGCCCGCATCGGTGAAGAGGCGAGGGAGAGGGCACAGCTGCGAGCCACGTTGATCGAATTGCAGGATCGGCGGGAGGGTGTTGAAGTGCAGGTGCGGCAGGCGTACCAGTCCATGCTCGAAGCCGACGAGGAGCAGAGGATTCAGCAGAAGCGAGTGACGATCGCGCGGCGACGACTGGAGATCAGCCAGGTGCTGATGGACAAAGGTCAGGCGGACGAGGCCAAGGTGGAATCCGTGCGCGAGCAGTTCTTCAACTCTCAAGCCTCGCTCTTCAGGAATCAGGAGACCTATATCACCCGCCAGGGAAACCTGCGCCGGCTCATGGGGTACGTCGAATGAGCCGGACGGTTGGCGTGCGGACCGCGATGTGGGCCTTTGGCCTGATGCTGCTGCGGGTCGCGGCGGTTGAGGGGGAGCAAACCCAAACGCGGGAGCAAACCCAGACGCGCGAGCAAACGCTGACGCGCGAGCAGCAGCTCAGCAAGCTCCAGCTCGAAGAGCGGCTCATGCAGCTGGCGCAACGCAAAGCAAGTATGGAGACGCAGAGACAGGAGCTGGAGACGACGCGGGGCCTGTACGAGAGACAGTTTGTCGCCCTCCAGACCTTCCGGGAGACGGAGAACAGCTACAAGGATGCCGTCCTCCGCTACGAGCAGTCGGAGATCAGGCTGGAGGAGACCAAGCTCGACCTGCTCAAGAACGCCACCCGCATCGTCGTGCGCGAGGCCCGCAAGTACAAGACCGCAGACGGCCGGGCGATGGTCGACATCGTGCTCGAGAATTCATCCGAGACCCGCGACGCCCTGCTGGTGGATCCGTCCCTCACCGAGGATGAGCTCCACACCCTCCTCAAAGTGGAGAACATCTACGTCTCGGTGAAAAGGGGACCCGTGGTGGGGGAGCCCTACGAGATCCACATCCCCTCGTTGGACGTGAGCGAGCGCCGCACCCTCACCTACCGATTGCTGCGGGACGAGAAAGCGGTAGAAGTACGGCGGACATATCGCGACCTGGAGGAGAGCCAGCTGGTCATTCTGAGCAAAGGCAGCCAGCAGGAACTGCCGAGTATCAACTCGGCCCAGTTCTCTCAGACCAAGGAGCTGCAGGAGACGGCGCGCTTCGACCTGACCCTGGAGCGCCTGTCGGACGAAGAGCGCAGCTTCGCCCTGGCGGTGGTGGGACTGCCCCAGCGCATCGACTACGCCTTCGTCGACGGGGGCGCCCGGGTCAACCAGGTGAAATTCGACGAGAACAATTCCAAGGATGTCCTGGCCCTGGAGCTGGATATCCCCGAGAAGCTCGACCGCCGCTTCGTGGGCAAGACCCGGACGTTTTTCGCCCTGGTCACCGAACCGAGTGAGTACGGCCCCATCAACGATCTCAAAGCCCGCTACGGCGACGACCCCGTGCCGGAGGAGGAGGTCAAAGCCCTCAAGTCGAACTACGTGAAGCTGGAGTTGATCCCGAAGGGAATCGGCAAGCTCGAGGTGCTGGTGTCGAACCGCTATCAGGAGATAAAGGTCGGCGAAGACCTGGAGATCCGCGTCGAGTTTCTCAACCGGGGAACGGTGGCGGTGCAGAACATCAAGGCCGCTCTGGATGTGGCCTACGAATGGCAGGCCGAGGCCGACCCTCCCCTCATAAAAATCCTCGACCCCGACCAGCGGCAGTCGCTTATCGTCAGGGCGCAGCCCCCAGCCGACATCGCCGTGGGCAACTACGAGCTTGGCATTGAGGCTCAGGGACAGGTTGGTACCGAAGACGTCGAGAGCCTGGAGAAGAACATCACCATCCACGTGGGTGCCCGATCCAACGTAGCGGGCAACACCATCCTCATAGGCATTCTCGTCCTGCTGGTGGTCGGAATCGGCCTCGCCAGCATTAGGATCAGTCGCAGATGACCCGGATCGCTTTCCCCTTCCTCTTCTTCCTCCTGCTGACGGCGTCCATAGCGCCGGCAGCCAAGGATCTGCGCACAAAAGAGGAGCGCCTGTACGCCATCAAGCTGCGCACCGCCCAGTGGGAGGTATCCTCGAAGCAGCTGCAGATGGAGAACCGGAAAAGCGACCTCGACGCGATCCAGGATCTGTACGAGGACAAAATCGAGACCCTGAGCTCGCTGAACAAAGCCAAGAGGGCCTACCAGCAGGCCAACTTCGACTACCAGCAAGCCATTTTCGATCTCAAGCGGACACGCCTCGACTTCCTCCGCGACGCCACGCACCTGACCATACGGAAGGCGGTCAAATACCGGACCAGGGACGGCAGGCGCCAGATCGACATCACCATCGAAAACGCCTCCAACCTGGACCAGGCCGTCTTCCTCAACCCCGGCAAGACGCCAGCGGAGATCCAACCGCTTCTGGAGGTACGGAACATCAAGGTCTCCATCTTGGACTCCCCGAGCTCCGGAGTGGTCATCGCCGATCCCTACGAGATGACGGTGCCCTCCCTGAAGCTGGGAGAGAGTCGCACCCTGACCTTTCGGCTGCTCGAGGACGACGACGCCGTGGTGATCGCCATGGATATGCTGGACGATCAGCAGAACGACTACATCGTGCTGAAGCGGGAATCGCTCCAGGATATCCCCACGATCAATTCGGTGCAGTTCTCCCAGGAGGGCGAGCTCAACAGCCGCGTCAGCTTTGACCTGATTCTCGAGCGGCTGGCAGACGACGAGAAGACCTTCCGGCTCGCCATCGTAAACCTGCCTCACGAGATCGACCCGGCCTTTCGCGACCCGGCTACCAACGCCAATCTCACCCAGGTCAAGTTCAGCGAGGAGGTGACGCGACAGCAATTGGAGCTGGAGTTGCAGATCCCGGAAAAGCTGAGCCGCAAGTACGTGGACCAGATCATCGAGTTTTACGTCTTCATCACCGACCAGGAGGGATTCCTGCAGATAGGCGAGCTCAACCGGAAGTACGGCAACAGGACCGTGCCGCTGGAAGAGGTGAACGCCATCAAGGGAGACAAGGAGCGCTTCGAGCTGATCCCCCGGGGGAAGGCGGCGCTGGAGGCGATCATCGCCAACCGCTACCAGGAGGTGAAGACGGGGGAGGAGGTGATGGTCCGCATCGACCTCCTCAACACCGGTACGCTGGAAGTAGAGGGCGTCTACGTCGTGCTGACACCGCCGCTGGACTGGACCTACACCACGCAGCCCGATACCATCGACCGCATCCTTCCCGGCGACAAGGAGCCGGTCAATATCACCCTTGTGCAGCCCCCCGATCTGGGGGTGAGCGAGTACGACATCCGCGTCGAGGCCATCGGCTACGAGGGCAATGAGAGAATCGAGTCGCAGGAAAAGGACATCACTATCCGGGTGGAGGCGCAGGCTGATATCGTCCGCAACGCTCTCATCATCGGCGGCGTTATTGCCCTTGTCATCGGGGTTGCCGTAGTGAGCATCAGAGTGAGCCGCAGGTAGCGGACCGGTAACGATTGAGCTATATTCTGGATGTGTTCAGGGGCCCTGGTAGTGAATGAGTATGCCCTCCAGACGCAATTTCCTTTCCCGCCCAGAGAAAACCCATGAGATATGACATAGGGGATCTGCTCAGCAGTTGGCCCTTCGATCCCGATGAGCTCGTCGCCCGACGCATCGTCGCGCGTGACGGCTCCGAGAAACTCCAGATCCGCATTGACATGGGAATGCTCCAGTTGGAAACGTCGGGGCGGCCCGACGGCCAGCGCCCCTTTGGCTGCGAGTCCCTGCTCCATTACTACCGCGCCGGCGGCGAAGGTGACGATCCGGAGAAGGCTCTGGACGAGGACGCCTGTGAGGACCTCTTTCAGGAGGCCTGGCAATACTACCAGCGCTATCTCAGCATGTTCTACCTCGAGGATTACGCCGCCGTCGTGGCCGACACCAGCCACAATCTGGAGATCTTCGGACTCGTCCAGAATCACGCCGACAGCGACGAGGTCAAGTGGTATTTCGAGCAGTATTACCCCCACGCCATCATGATGCAGGCGCGGGCGAATGCCATGCTCGCCCTCGACGAGGAAAACTACCGGTCTGCTCTGCGGGAGGTTAAGTCGGGCATTGAGCGGATAGAGGCGTTCGTGGCGGAATGGGAAGGCGACGTCATGGAGGACGAGATCCCGGAACTCTCCTTCCTGCGCGACTGGTATGAAGAGCTGGAGACCGAGCGCCCCCTGTCGCGGCGGGAACAGCTGGAACGCGATCTCAACGTCGCGGTAGAGGCTGAAAACTTCGAAGAAGCGGCCCGTTTACGGGACAAGCTGCGGACCATGCGACCCTTCTTTCGCTCCAGCACTGAGCGCACGACCCCCCCCTCGGCGTAATCGGGGCGCAGTTCCCTCAGCCGACCCCCTTCAGCGTAGGCCGAGCACGTCGCCCATGTCGTAAAGGCCCGGCTCGGCGCCGGCGGCAAAACGCGTCGCCCTGAGCGCCCCCAGGGCAAAAGAGTCCCGGCTGGTGGCGTGGTGCCTCAGTTCCAGGTACTCCCCGGGCGCCCCGTAGAACACCGAGTGATCTCCCGCCATATCGCCCAGCCGCATGGCGTGCATGCCAATCTCTTTGCGGGTCCGCTCGCCGACCACGCCCTGACGGCCGTGCACTACCACCTCGCTCAGGTTGCGCTCCAGCCCCGCCGCCGCTCTCTCGGCCAGCCTCAGCGCCGACCCGCTGGGCGCGTCCACTTTGTAGCGGTGGTGGGCCTCCAACACCTCGACGTCGTAATCGTCACCCAGAATCCGCGCCGCCTCCTCCACGAGCTTGAAGAGGACATTCATGGCGGTGCTGAAATTGGGGGCGAATACGCAGCTGATCCCGGCAACCGCAACGCGGAACTCAGCTAGCTGATCATCGGAGAAACCGGTCGTGCCTACTACCATCGCGGTGTTGCTTCGGCTGCATATGGCCGCGTCCGCGAGAGTGGCCTCGGGCGAGGTGAAGGCGATGACGACATCGGCCCGTCCCACCACCTGGGTTAAATCCGAGGTCACCGCCCCTTCGCCACAGGCGCCGCCGCCAACGTCAGCCAGCGCCCTGCCGACAGCTTCGTGTCCAGGGCGTTCGGTGGCCCCGACCAACTCCAGATCGTCGCTCTCCAGAACAAGCTGGGCGAGGCGCTGACCCATTCGACCACCCACACCGCATACCACCACCTTGACCATGCTTTCACTCCTCCGCTCGGTTTGCTGTCAATCTTGTCACCTGTTCATTTTGGCGTTAGCACCGAGGGTGCCGAGCCGCCCGGCATCCGAATGCAGCATCTTTGTCGGACAGGACACTAGGAATAGGTGAGCTGCTCGATCGCCTTCGGGTCGCTCAGCCTTGCCTCGACGTCGACGCCAAAAAACTCGCCGATGGGCGCCAGCAGCCCCGGGTCGTTGGCCCACACCTGCCGCGCCGCCCCGATCAGGACATCCATCGCCCGCCCTGTCAGCTTGCCTAGAGGGCGCCGACCGGGCCCGGCGGGCATCCCCAGGAGGTTCATGAGCGACTTGACCGGCACGGGATTGCGGAATTTGCACTGCACGGGGCCATAAGAAGTCTGCTCTTGTACGGTCACGCCCACGCAGCCGAAAAGCGGTCGGAGATTGGCGGCCAGCTGGTCGGCAGCTTCATAGTCAGCGGCGCTGATCAACTCGGTAAGGCGCTGAATCGGCCCCGGGAGCACATTGGACATGACCGAGATCACTCCGGCCGCGCGGATGTCATCTCTCTTCATCATCTCCACCGTCTTGTCGTCGTCTCCGGACATGATGGTGAAGCCATCGCCGCAGAGCCGGCGGGTCTTGGCCATATTCTCCAGATCTCCCGTAGCCTCTTTCACCGTGGACACGTTGGGGTAGGCTTCAGCAGCGATGGCCAGATCCTCCGCATGCATCATCGTTCCAGTGCGACCGGGAATGATATAGGGAATGATCTGGATGTTCGGAAACTCGGCCGCCACCGGCTCCACGTATTCGCGCCGGATCTCCAGCGAGCTCGGGCCGTTGTAATACGGGTCTACTAGGAGCACACCATCGGCCCCCACGTGGGCGGCGTGCTCGGTACCGGCCAGCGTCTCGCGCGTGGAATTGCTGCCCGTACCGGCGATCGAGAGACATCTGCCCTTGGTCAACTTGCAGGTCCTCTCGATGATTTCATTGTGCTCCTCCCACAGGAGCGTGGGGCTCTCACCCGTAGTTCCCACGGCGAGAATTCCCTGGATGTTGTTGGCGATCTGGAATTCCACCAGCTGGTCGAAGCCGTCGCGATCGATGCTGCCGTCGGTTCTCATGGGCGTTATGATGGCCGTCAAGCACCCCTTGAACATCTTCTCACTCCGTTCTGTAATGTTGTGCTGAACCAGTCTACCTCGGCGGCGCGCCTCCTTGCGGCGGCGCAACAATATGCCGACTGTTTGCGAGCTGACTGCTTGGCGTCGACTCATCAGGACCAACTCATCAGCATTGGACGCGCGCGCATAGACAATAGCGCTCGCCCACATGACATGTCAACCAGATGGCATAGCGCTCAGGGCCCCTTGCCGACTCTTGTGGAGAGACCGATGACGACGAAGTTGAACATGCGCTACGGCTGCAATCCCCACCAATCTCCGGCCAGCAGCTATCTTGCGGGTGGCGGTGATCTCCCCATTGAAGCGCTCTCCGAAGATGCCCCCAGCTACATCAATCTGATGGACGCCCTCAACTCCTGGCAGCTGGTGCGGGAGCTGAAACAGGCGTTGGGCCTGCCCGCCGCCGCCTCCTTCAAGCACGTCAGCCCCGCGGGGGCTGCTGTCGGGGTGGAGCTCGATGCTGCCATGGGGGAGGCGCTCTTCGTTTCGCCAGCCGAACTATCTCCTCTGGCATCCGCCTATGCCCGCGCCAGGGGAGCGGACCGGCTCGCCAGTTACGGCGATTGGATTGCCCTGAGCGACACCGTCGACGAGGCTACGGCGCGGCTGATCGCCAGGGAAGTGTCGGACGGCGTCGTCGCTCCCGGATACGACCCGGTTGCCGTCGACATTCTGAGAAAAAAGAAGAAGGGGAAATACCGCATTTTGCGGATCGACCCCGCCTTCGAACCCGCGGCAGAGGAAATGCGTGAGGTCTTCGGCCTCACGCTTCGGCAGCGGCGCAACGACTTTCTCCCCGATCAGGGCTTCTTCGACAACGTCGTCACCCAGCGCCGGGAGCTGTCGGCGGCGGCGGTGCGCGATCTCACCGTGGCCACCATCGCGGTAAAATACACCCAGTCCAATTCCGTCTGCCTGGCCAAGGACGGTCAGGTCATCGGCACCGGCGCGGGACAACAGTCGCGGGTCCACTGCGTGCGCCTCGCCGCCGGCAAGGCCGACACCTGGTACCTGCGACAGCATCGTCGGACGCGTGAACTGGCCTTCCGGAAAGGGCTCTCCAGGCCGCAACGGGACAATGCCATCGACCTTTTTCTGCAGGAAGAGGCAACCCCGGTGGAGCTGAAGGCATGGGAGACGAACTTCACTTCGGTGCCGCGGCGACTGACAAGAGCGGAGCGCGACCAGTGGCTCTCTGGCCTGAAGGGGGTGGCGTTGAGCTCGGACGCCTACTTCCCGTTCAGGGACAACATCGATCGTGCCGGACGCAGTGGGGTGGAATACATCGTCCAGGCGGGCGGGTCGGTGATGGATCAGGAGGTCACTGCGGCGGCGGATGAGTACGACATGGTGATGGTGGCCTCGGGGGTGCGATTCTTCCACCATTGATCGAGGGGATGGGATCAACACTCGTCAGATCCAAAGCACCTCCCCGCGATGGGTCACACGGGGAGGTGGAGGAAGGCCTCGTCCGGGGCGGATTCGCAACCACAGTGCGGTGAGGGTCTCTGTCAGGTGAGACTGGTGTCTCGCGCCTCGATGTCCGGTTCACACCCCGCCATGCGATTGCCCTCCAGAAACACCCCACGCACGCTCGGCTCGATGAAAAAGCCCGGCTTCCTCACCCGACTCGATCCGGTTATTTCGTTTCCCGTGAAGATCAGATCGTGGGCGTCGCTGACTATCTCGACCTGCCCCCGCCCGGTCTGAGTGGAGTTGCCGGCGATCCTACAGTCGCTGACCAGGCAGGAGTGCACCTCGGTGGGCGCGGGGCTCTGGCGTATCAGCACCCCCGGGCCGCTGTTGTCCTGTACCGTACACGAGTCGATGTGATTGTGGCAGTCGCGCGTGCCGATCGACATGCCGCTGCCGTTTCGGGTAAAGGTGCCATCGCGTACGGTGATGTGATTGGCGCGGACGCAGAAGAAGAAACCGCTCTTGTCGTTCCCCGATCCGGCACATCCCATGAAAAGGGCATTGGTGCTGCCCGCCCCGGGATGTAGCCCGTTGCCGGTGTTGTCATCGAAGCGGCAATTCAGTATGCGCACGTCCCGGCACATCTGAAAGCTCAACCCCTCGCCGTGATAGTCACTCTCCTCAACATCGCTTACCTCCAGGTCCCGGCTTCGGGCGAAATAGACGGAGCCGCCGCGGCATCCGCCCATGCCCTTCTCGCTCTCCCGGCGGTTCCCCTCCAGCCTGAGATCGCGCAGCGCGGCCGCGAAGATGCCGTGGCCAAAAACGAGCGGGTACACCGTGGTCAGGCAGGGTTCCTGGGAGGCGCTGTAATCGGCCTGAATGCCGTGATCGAGACCGACCCAATCCCCATCGATCCGAGTTATGGTGGCAAAGGTCTCGTAGAAACCCCCGTGAGTGCGGTTGTCGTGGACCGAAACCGTCATCCCCACTTCGAGCCCGGCCGTCGAACGCAATGGAAGATCGCACATGCCGTAATTGTGATACCCCGACAGCGGATAGACCCGGCCCTCCCCCTTGCGCAGCACGGTACCCGCGCCCTGGCCCGTCAGCTCCACGCCCGATCGCAGGCACAGACCGCGATCCAGGGTCAGGGTCATCTCCGGCAACACCAGCCGGCCGCCGGTCACGGCTAGCTCGTCGATGGCCACCTGGATCAGCGCGGCGCTGCTGGCTTCGTCTGGTGTCAGTCTTCGCTCGTGCATGTTCCTCGCTCGTGCATGTTGCCCTTATTCGCCCCCAACGCAAGGCGCTGCCAACCGCGCCCGCCGCCATACTTCAAACGATCGGGGCCAGCCAGCCGCCGTCCACCGGGAGTGAGACGCCGGTGATCCAGGAGGCGTCGTCGGAGGCCAGAAATACACACGCCCTGCCAATGTCTTTCGGCGTCCCGAACCGCGGCAGCGGGGTCCGCTGCCGCGCCGTCTCGATCTGTTCGGGAGTCAGGTAATCCTGGATCGCTGTTTCGATGTACCCAGGACAGATGGCGTTCGCCGTGACCCCATCGGCCGCAACCTCGACGGCGGTGTCCCGGGTGAGATTGACTACCCCCGCTTTGGCCGGCGCGTAGGCCGGCCCACCCCCTCCTCGACTCGCATGGACGGAGGCGATGTTGATGATGCGCCCCGCAGCGGACTTGCGCAGATGGGGTACGGCGAATTTCGTGGCCGCAAAGACGGCTCTGAGGTTCAGCCCCACGACCCGGTCCCAGTCGTCCAGCGACAGCTCCTGGCTGGAGCCGGGAATGTAGATGCCGGCGTTGTTGACGACGATATCCAGGCCGCCGAACTCCTCCACGGTGCGTGCGACCAGAGCCTCGACGCCCGCTTCCCGCGCCATGTCCACCTGGACGAAAATGGCGGTTCCGCCCAGATTACCAATCTCATCGACGGTGGTCGAGACCGTGTCGGTTTCGTGGTACTTGCCACGCCTGGGTTCTTCCCGGATGTCGGCGACGGCGACGCGGGCCCCCTCACGAGCGAACTCAAGACAGATTCCGCGACCAATTCCGGAGCTACCCCCGGTGACTATGGCGATTCGATTTTCGAGCAGCATACACTCCCCTACTGGGCGTATGGGTACTTTGCGCATGGGAACTTTGCGCGTGGTTCGCAGGGTGACGATCTCGCCCTGGCTAAGGCCCGGAGTCGGGGCACCTGCTGAGAGACATCCAATTAACCAGTCCCGGACGCGGGGGTCAACCGCGAGCGACGCCGCCCGGGAGACGGCCCCAGCCCGACGTGGGCTCATCATCCTCATCGGGGCGTTCCTGATTGCAGGTGCGCTCAGACAGAGTGTGGGAGCGAACGAAGAGGAAGATGCCAAGCTCGACAACAGCTCCGAGGTGATCGCCTACCTCGAGCGCGGTCGAGCCGTCAAAGACAGCCTGCTCCGCGATGGATCGGATTCTCCGCTGAGACCGGTCGACCGCGCAAATTTCGAGGGCCTGGGCTACTTCCCCGTCGATCTGAAATTCAGGATGGTGGGGGATCTGCACAGGTATGGCCGCCAGCGACGGGTGTTGGTACCCACCACCGGCGACACCCTGGTGTATATGGACCGTTTCGGGCGCCTCCTCCTCCAGCTCGAGGGAAATGAGTTCTGGCTGGAGGTATATGCCAACCCTAGCGCAGGCGACCTGTCGGTCTTTTTCACCGACAGCACCAACGGACACCAGACCTACGGCGGAGGCCGATACGCCCCTGTTCACGAATTGGGGGCAGGCGTGTATCTTATTGATTTCAATGAGGCTTACAATCCGTACTGCGCCTACAATACCGATTACATCTGCCCGCTGCCGCCGGCGCATAACCGTCTTTCGGCCGCCGTTACGGCCGGGGAGAAAAGCTATGGTCCGGATCTTGCTTCGCATTGAAACCAGCCGGGGGAAATAGCCCGGAGAGCGGACCGATTTAGTCAATTTTCCTTCCCTCCCAACCCGCCAAGCTCGCATGAAGCGGTTTTTCTTCCTTTGCATCCTGGGCGGCGGCGCCGTGATCGGGGGACATATCGCCCTCAGTGCGGGCACGCACCCAGACCATCTGGCCACGCCACTGGCGGCGCTGGAGAGATCCATAGCCCTCGTTTTTGGAGCCGGTCTCTTCACTTCCGGAATGCTGGGCCTTGCCGACAGCTACGAGCGCGCGGCTACCCGCTTCCACCAGCTCCTTGGCGCGAAAGGGCGACCCTCCCGGGATGATGACCTCATCCTCGGTGATGTCGCACAGCTGCGCAGCCACAGCCACTCCTTCTGGCTGTCGTATCGCAAGTCAGGCGCGGCGGTCTGTCTTTTCCTGGCCGGCCTGCTGATGGTGACCATCGCGCTCAATCAATACAGCTTCGAGCTATATGTAACCGGCGTCGCCGCCGGGGTCGC
>Ga0066376_10001088_pt1 | contig 26424 bp, 17 predicted proteins | sample Knorr_S15_td_Bot_FD_77009 | JGI IMG/M metagenome (GOLD analysis project Ga0066376, IMG submission 77009) | Marine microbial communities from Southern Atlantic Ocean transect - Knorr_S15_td_Bottom_ad_5009_LV_A | ecosystem: Environmental > Aquatic > Marine > Oceanic | place: Southern Atlantic... | reverse complement strand
CAGCAACAAAATGTTCGACAAGGTGGCCTTGTTTAAACCTGCTTAGACGACTCTTCCGCATGCTTCCCATGATAACGCCTTTTTGGCATTATCTGGGTCAGCCCCATTTGCTGTAAAGTTTGTCTAAAATGCGCGCGACTAAATTTTATCTATTCGCGCGCACATGATTGTGACTAGAATAGGTTGGAAAATTTCGCAAGATCGTATTTGAGAGAACGGGTTCGAATGGTAATGCCGTACTAGGTTAGTAAGGTATCGAAGGGGTGAGGATGTTGATACGCCGTCGTTGGGTCAGAGTAAAGCAACGCTAATGGGCATCGCCGCTGGCTATTCTCCGGTGATCTCGGCGCATTTCTCTAATTTTATAGAGCGGGCGGCTTCGTGCGCCGACGGCTGGACGCCGGGAGGCTGCGATAATGGCTGAAGCCGACGGCAGAACGACCATGGATCGCCCGCAGCGCTGGGCAACGCCCTTTGGCGCCGATATGACGCCCGAAGATGTGGACGCGCTGTTGCAGCGTCCCGATATCGCCGCCATTGAAGCCGACAAATTTCCCAAACATACGCCGTTGCACGGCGTTCTGAGCAATGACACACGGATCATGCAGTATCGGGCCGGCGACATCGTCGTCCGCGAAGGCGATTACGGGAACTCCGCGTTTCTTGTCCTGGAAGGAAGTTTGCGGGTCGTTCTGGCGCCGAATCTGCCGCAATCGCTGCTCGGCCGGCACGCCTCGCGGCGCAAAGGTTTCTTCGAATCGCTGACCCAGCTTTGGGGCAACAGCCGGGTGCCCGAAGTGCGCGATATCGCGAACTATGAAGGGCAGGGGCTACGCGGCGGTTCCGATAGCGCCGACGCGCATGTGTTCCTGCAAGACGTTCCCGCCGTCCTCGACAAGCACCGTACCGCGAAACTGGAAGACGGCACCCTGTTCGGCGAACTGGCGGCGCTGGGACGGGTGCCGCGCACCGCGACGGTTTTTGCCGAAGAAGACTCGACCCTGCTGGAAATCCGCTGGCAGGGGCTGCGCGAGTTGCGCAAATACGATGAAGGCTGGCGGCGCATGATCGACCAGCGCTACCGCGAAAACGCGCTGAAGGCTCATTTGCAGGAAAGCAAGATGTTCTCCAGGCTCGACGAGGACTCGCTGCAAACCGTGGTCGATAAAGTGCTGTTCGAAACTTACGGCGCTTTCGACTGGAACGTCGCCTTTCAGCGCCAGGGTGGCGGCAAGGAGCCCATGATCGCCCGCCAGGGCGAATATCCCGACGGCGTGCTCATGATCCGCGCCGGGTTTGCCCGGGTCAGCCTGCGTCATGGCAATGGCGAGCGAACTTTGAGTTACCTTGGCGCCGGCGAACAATTCGGTCTGGGCGAGCTGTACGCGGCGTGGAAGAATCCGGAAAGCGAAACTCCGGCGCTGTATACCTCGCTATCGGCGCTGGGCTATGTCGATGTGATTCGCGTGCCGGCCACGGTGATGGAAGAGTATGTTTTCCCGTTCATGGAAGAACCGGCCGGGACGGTTATGGATCTGGTGTCGAAGACCGTCGCCGACGATGCCTTGATGGAATGGGCGGTCGATGAGCGGTTCATCAACGCCACGCGCTCGATGGTGATCGACCTTGAACGCTGCGTGCGCTGCGACGACTGCGTGCGGGCCTGCGCCGCCAGCCATGGCGGCAATCCGCGCTTTCGGCGGCACGGCAAGACATTCGGCGATTTGATGGTGGCCAATGCCTGTATGCATTGCGCCGACCCGGTGTGCATGATCGGCTGTCCGACCGGTGCCATTCACCGCACGGTGGAAAGCGGTATCGTCGTCATCAATGATTTGACGTGTATCGGATGCGCGACCTGCGCCAATTCCTGTCCCTACAACAACATCGCCATGGTCTCGATCAACGCGCCCGACGGCCGCCCGATTACCGACCCGTCCTCGGGCAAGCCGATCCAGAAGGCGACGAAGTGCGATTTTTGCGACGATCAACCGGGTGGCCCGGCCTGTGTGCGCGCCTGTCCGCATGACGCGTTGCGGCGGGTGAATTTTCGCGAACTCAATCTGGTGGAGATTCCATAGTGCCGGCGCAGCGACAACGCACATTCCTGCCACTGATGTCGTTCGGCGTGACAGCGGTGGTGGTGTTCGTCCTGGTGGCCTGGTCGGCGCGCCGAAGCTGGCTGGCGCTCGGCGAACCGGCCATCGTCACCGGCTACACGCTGTTTGCCCTGATGCTGTTGCTCGGTCTTTTCAATATCCGCAAGCGGTTGTCGATGGTTCCGATTGTCCGGGCCAGCGTGTGGCTGGCCTTCCATGTCGCCGCCGGGGTGCTGGCCATTGCCATGTTCTGGTTGCATGCCGGATCGGTCTGGCCCTCCGGCCTGTACGAGCAGATATTGACGCTGCTGTTCTATCTGGTCAGCGTGACGGGAATTATCGGCTACGTTCTGTCGCGTACCCTGCCGCGCCGTCTGGCGCAGATCGAAATCGAAATCATTTTCGAACGGATTCCGGCCGAACTGGCCGAAATTCGCGAAAAAGTCGAATCGCTTGCATTGGCGTGCACGCAGGAGACCGGCAGCGATACCGTGGCGCAGCATCATATCGGCACCCTCGCCTGGTTTTTCGCCCGGCCCCGGTTCTGGGTGAGCCATGTCGCGGGGGGCGATGCGGCGGGACATTGGCTGCGTGGCCCGGGATCCGCGGCGCGGCGATATCTGAATGACGCGGAAAAGACCTATTTCGACCAGATCATCGAACTCGGTGTCCTCAAATGTCAGGTTGACAGACACTTTGCGTGCCAGGAACTGTTGAAAAAATGGTTGCTGGTTCATGTGCCGTTGTCGATGGCCGTGATACTGGTCGCCGTCTGGCATCTCATCCTTGTTAACGTGTACGCGTTATGATCACCGATCAGGACCGATTTCGCCAAGACAAAAGCCCGTATGAACGGCCGAACTTCCGCTATCGGTGCGGGCGCGTCAGCCTTTGGGGCAAGCCGTGCGGCCAGGGTCCCAATGACGCCGGCGGTTGCGGCGGCACCAGCGAATGCTCGCCCTATTTCGATGACGGCCGTTGGGCATGCCGCCGGTCGCCGCAAAGCGGCGGGTCTTGCGAAAACGGGCCGCTGCCCGACGGACAATGCTGCAATCAACACCCGCCTTGCAAACCGACCTTGACGCTGCGCGGTTACCGGGCCCGTCTCACGATGCTGGCGGCGGTGCTGGTCGTGGCGTTGATCGGCGCGTTCGCCTTTAACGGCGACGGCGCGCGCGCGGTCAGCTCGCTCAGCCCAGGCGCGCTGACCAGTGGGCATGCGCAGTTCACCGGCGAAAAAGGCTGTGCGACCTGCCATGCGCCGCATGGTGGCGATGCGGCGGCATGGGTTAGCGCCGCGTGGTCGCCAAATGCGCTGACGCAGTCCTGCCAAACATGTCATAAATTCGACGGTTCGGCGACAGCGGCGCATAACGAAACCTTCAAGAAAAGCGCTGACCAGCGGCAGACGCAATGCGTCATGTGCCACGCCGAACATAAGGGAGCTAACGCGAACATCACCGAAATGGCCGACCAGCAATGCAATGCCTGCCATGCGGTGAAATTCGCCGGTTTTTCCAATGGGCACCCGGATTTTTCAAAAAATTACCCGTCGCGCCGGCGCACCGCCATCGCCTTCAACCATGTCACCCATTTCGACAAATATTTCGCCTACAAGCAATTCGCCGACCGCAAGCCGAAGGAACGGTGCGTTTCCTGTCACGATGCGAGCAATGCGTTGCGTAATGTCCCGGTCCGGCCGTTCGAGGAAAGTTGCGCTGGCTGCCACGAAAAGCAGATATCCAAGCGCGATCTGGTCGTCTTTACCTTGCCGGAATTCGAAGAAGACCCGTTCGACGCGGTCGCCGTTGGCGAAGCTTGCGGCCCCTCGGCGGAAATGCTGGAAGCGGCCGGTGAAGACGCCGACAAATTGCAGGAAATACTGGAAGCCTGGAGCGGTGGAAAATCCGCGCCGGACGCCGCCGCCAAGCGCCTCCAGGCGTTGCAATTGAATCTCGGCCGCGTCGAAGGGGAACCCAAAAAGGCGGAAGACGGCGAAGAATATTTATCGGTATCGGAGGAAACCTTGCCGCTGATCGCGGTCATGTTGCTGGGCCTGGAGGATGGCGAGGACATCGACGCCTATGGCGAGCCGGTACGCGATCTGGTCATGGCGATGATCGAAGAAGGTGCCGAACCGTTGGCCGCCAATGTCGAAGGGCAACCGGACGCCAAAATGCTGTTCGCCGGCCTGTCTTCCGATATATTGCGCCGGGCGGGCTGCGCCTGGGCGGCGAATCAGGAAAACGAGCCCTCGGCATCCGATGCGGGGGGATGGTTCGCCGATGAATTGTCGCTGCGTTACCGTCCGTTGCGCCATGCCGACCCGGTCGTGAAGGCCTGGGTTCAGCTTGCCGCCGCCGGCGGCGCCGGCGAAGGATTGCGCGATGAGTTGTTTTCGCGCGCCAAGGGACCGGGTGCGTGCGTCAAATGCCATTCCGTAAACGCCCCAAAGGGCCAGACAGCGCCGCTGCGGATCGCCTGGAAGTTCGGGGCGCAATCGAGTCAGCGCCATCTGCGGTACTCGCACGCACCGCATCTCGGCCTGCTGGGTTTGGGAAATTCCTGCGAGACCTGCCACAAAGTCGATCAGACCGCTGCTTACGACGCCGCGTTCAAGCATTTCGACGCGCTCGATTTCGCCAGTAATTTTAAATCTATCGACCAAAAAACCTGCACGACCTGTCACGCTGAGCAACAGGTGCGCCAGAATTGCACGCTGTGTCATCAGTATCACAATGGTCCTGGCTTCAAACGCCGCATGACCACGGCTGCCAGGGAGCCGCAAAAGTAATGGGATCGCGCTGTTGGAGTTTTGGGTAATGCCGCCAGATGTGATATTCGTAGGATTGGTTGCCGCCAATCGTGCCCGTCATGGGGTTGTGAGAATTAGCGATGGGATGACGGAACGGCGCGTTTTCGCGCCAAGTCTGTCGTGGATCCTGTCTTTTGACGAAGGATTGGAAAGGGGCAAATGGTAACCGTTATTCAATTTTCGGCGCTGATCATCCTCGCGCTGCTCGCCATTTATCTGTTCCAGGTGCTGTTCAGTGGCTTCCGCACGACCCAGCTCGCCACCGGTATCGCGGAAGCACAGCGCAGTCTGCTGCAAACCCAAGTCGCTGAAATTATGGGCAAGATAAACCTGGAGCGCGAAAAGAGCGAGTTTTCATGGAGCGGGTTTCGCAAGTTCTCGGTGCATCGAAAGGTCCCCGAAGGCGGTGGCATCTGTTCGTTTTATTTGCAGCCGCATGACCAAAAGCCCCTGCCGTCCTTCGATCCGGGTCAATACCTGACCTTCAGGCTCAATATTGCGGACCAACCGAAGCCGGTCATGCGATGCTATTCGCTGTCGGATAGTCCCAAATCCGAATATTACCGTGTGTCGATCAAGGCCGTGCCGGCGCCGCGCGATAACCCGGATGCGCCGCCGGGACTGTCGTCGAACCATTTTCACGACGCCATCCAGGAAGGCGATATTCTCGACGTTAAGGCGCCGGGCGGACATTTCTTCCTCGATACCAGCAAGCACACGCCGGTCGTGCTGATCGGCGGCGGCATCGGGTTGACGCCGGTATTGAGCATGGTGAATCAGATCGTCGAATCCGGATCGTCGCGCGAAACCCATTTGTTCTATGGCGTTCGTAACGGCGATGAACATGTCATGAAAGAAGACCTGGAACGTGTTGCTAGGGAGAATGACAATGTTCACCTCCATGTCTGCTATTCGAAGGCCGGTGAGGGCGACGTGGAAGGACGGGATTATCAGCATAGTGGGCGGGTCGGCGTGGATCTGTTCAAAGAGGTCCTGCCGTCGAACAACTACGAGTATTATTTTTGCGGCCCACCGCCGATGATGAACTCCTTGTTCGAGGGGTTGCGCGAATGGGGCGTGCCGGAAAAAAATATCAATTACGAGGCGTTCGGGCCGGCGACGGTCAAGAAGAAACAGGAAGCCGATAGCGCCGGCGATCCGGCGGCAAGCGACAGTACTGCCGGGTTCGACGTTACGTTCGGGAAATCCGGCAAGACGGTCGCCTGGACCGCGGCGATGGGATCGTTGCTTGATCTGGCCGAAGAAAACGGCGTCGATATTGATTTTGGGTGCCGCGCGGGGAATTGCGGTACCTGTATCACGGCGCTCAAATCAGGGGAGGTCGATTACCTGTCGGAGCCGGGCGAAAAGCCGGAAGCGGGCTCCTGTCTTTCTTGTATCGCGGTTCCCAAGGGGCCGGTAGTGCTCGACGCCTGACGAAAAGACGATAATTTTCATGGGTTTACTCGTCGATTGTCGTCGGGGGAAAACAAGGGAAGGAAAAAACAATGGCAGCAAGATCAGATAGTCTCGAACGTTACATAGAGGGCGTTCGCAAACGCAATCCGGGCGAAACGGAATTTCATCAGGCGGTTTACGAAGTCGCCGCCTCGATCATTCCCTATATTCAGGACAAACCGCGCTACCAGAATATGCAGATTCTGGAGCGCATGGCGGAACCCGACCGGGTCGTGATGTTCCGGGTTTGCTGGGAAGACGACAAGGGCAATATCCGGGTCAACCGTGGTTACCGGGTGCAGTTCAACAATTCGATCGGGCCGTATAAAGGCGGCATCCGCTTTCATCCGAGCGTGACCTTGAGCGTGCTCAAATTCCTCGGCTTCGAGCAGACCTTCAAGAACAGCCTGACCGGCCTGCCCATGGGCGGCGGCAAGGGCGGCGCCGATTTCAACCCCAAGGGAAAGGCCGACGGCGAGGTCATGCGGTTTTGCCAGTCCTTCATGACCGAACTATACCGCCATATCGGCGAGAACACGGATATTCCGGCCGGCGATATCGGCGTCGGCGCGCGCGAGATCGGCTATATGTTCGGCCAATATAAGCGTCTGACCAATGAATTCGTCGGCGTGCTGACCGGCAAGGGCCTGGAATTCGGCGGCAGTCTTATCCGTACCGAGGCCACCGGCTATGGCACGATCTACATGCTGGACAACATGCTGACCCATGCCGGCAACAGCGTCGAGGGTAAGTCGGTTGTCATTTCCGGTTCCGGCAATGTGGCGACCTATGCGGCGCAAAAAGTGAAGCAACTCGGTGGCAAGGTGCTCACCATGTCCGATTCTTCCGGGTTCATTCACGATCCCGCCGGCATCGACGAGGAGAAGCTTGCCTATATCATCGATCTCAAGCAGGTTCGGCGTGGTCGGATTTCCGAATATGCCGATAAGTACGACGCGGAGTTCCACGAGGGGCGGCCCTGGGGCGTTACCTGCGATATGGCCGTGCCCTGCGCCACGCAGAACGAACTTACGGGCGACGATGCGGCGGTGCTGCTGGCGAATGGCTGCATGGCGGTGTCCGAAGGTGCCAACATGCCGACCGAATTATCCGGCATCAAAGCCTTCCAGGACGCCGGCATCCTCTATGCGCCCAGCAAGGCGGCCAATGCCGGCGGCGTGGCCGTATCCGGCCTTGAGATGAGCCAGAACAGCGCGCGGATCTCCTGGAAGGAAGAAGAACTGCAAACGCTGCTGCGCGATATCATGAAGGATATTCATGATAACTGTGCCGAATACGGGGCCGAAAATGGCAAGGTTGACTACCTCAAGGGCGCCAATATTGCGGGCTTCGTCAAGGTTGCCGACGCAATGCTCGCTTACGGCGTCGTGTAGCTTCCGGACCGGCCTTTTCGACCGGACGCCGGTGGCGTAGCGGTCGCATGGCTGAATATTCCACGGTATCGGCCGGGGCATCATGCTCCGGCCGTATCGATTCCGGCGCGCCGCCTGGAGCAAATCAGGATTGATGGGAATCGCCAGAGGCGATTCACGTTGATCCTGTCGCTTTGCTCACCTTATTGAATCCGCTCTAACCATCGGCAAAGCAGGACAGGCCTGCGATATCATTGCGTATCTGGCCAACCTCGGCGCCCGTATGGGGCGCGACCCCGCATCGCTGCATGGCGGCAAAGCCTTTGATTGGGTTGAAGTCTTCATTGCCACATATAGATAGACGTGTGGTACGATTGTGGGCTTCGGGGGGCAAATGGCAGACATTGAAAAAATTAGCGCAGCTGAAGCAAGGCGGCAGGACCGCAGTTTCAAACGATTGATTGCGATCGGAATCGCGCTGTCTTCCGAGCGGAACCATAACCGTCTGCTGGAAATGATCCTCATCGAATCCAAGCGCGTCGCCCGCGCCGATGGCGGAACCCTTTATCTCATGGCCAAGGGGGAGAAGGCGCTGAATTTCGTCATCCTGCGCAACGGTTCGCTCAAAACCAAAATGGGCGGCACGACGGGCGTGCCGATCCCCTTCGAGCCCTTGCCGCTGTATAAGTCCGACGACACGCCCAATTTCAACAATGTGGCGACGGCGGTTGCGCACAACCGGGTGACGGTCAATATCCCCGATGTCTATGAATCCAAGATCTTCGATTTAAGCGGGACCCGGGCGTTCGACAAGAACACCGGCTATCGGTCCCAGAGTTTCCTGACTGTCCCCCTGCTGGATAGCCACGGTTCGGTACTGGGCGTACTGCAATTGATCAACGCCCGCGACCCAAACCGCAAGGTCATCCCCTTCGCGCCCGACCTGCAACCGATCATCGAAGCCCTGAGCAGCCAGGCCGCGATCGCCCTCGATAACGAGATGCTGATCCAGGCCCAGCGCGATCTGCTGGACTCCTTCATCGAATTGATGGCCGGCGCGATTGACGCCAAATCCCCCTATACCGGGGGCCATTGCCAGCGCGTGCCGGAATTGACCAAAATGCTCGCCAAGGCGGCCTGCGAATCCGATGCGCCGCCGTTCCGGGACTTCGATCTGGACGAAGAAGGTTGGTACGAACTGCATCTTGCCGGCTGGCTGCATGATTGCGGCAAGGTGGTGACGCCGGAATTTATCGTCGACAAGGCGTGCAAGCTGGAGACGATCTATAACCGAATTCACGAAATCCGCACCCGGTTCGAAGTGCTGCGGCGCGATGCGGAAATCGAATGCCTGAAGGCGAAGCTGGCCGGCGATGGGGATCTGGAATCGCTTGACGCGGCATTCGCGCAACGCTGCCGGCAGTTGGAGGAGGAATTCGCCTTCATCGCCGCCAGCAATCTGGGCGCCGAGTTTTTCGAAGATGAATCGGTTGACCGCCTCCGGCAAATCGGCGAACAGACTTGGCTGCGGCATTTCGATCACACGCTCGGACTGTCCTGGGAAGAACTGGCCCGGCTGGGCGATGTTCCGGCGCAAGATGGACCGGTCCCGCAACGCCTGCTGGATGACCGGCCGGACCATATGAAGGCGGAATACAATCTAGGCGAAATCTATAATCTGTCGATCAGCCGCGGCACCTTGACGGCCGAAGAACGCGAAACGATCAACAATCATATCGTCGTCACCATCGGAATGTTGGATCAGTTGCCGTTTCCCAGGCAATTAAGCCGCGTTCCCGAATATGCCGGCGGCCATCACGAGAAGATGGACGGTACCGGTTATCCCAAGGATCTGACCCGCGACGAGATGTCGTTGCCGACGCGGATGATGGCGATTGCCGATATTTTCGAGGCGCTGACGGCGGGCGACCGGCCCTATAAGAAGGCGAAGATGCTGAGCGAATGTCTGCGCATCATGGGTTTCATGCGGGATGACGATCATATCGACCCGGATTTGTTCGATCTGTTTTTGCCTGCCGGAATTTGGAGCGAGTACGCGGACCAGTTTCTCGATCCAGCGCAGATCGATGACATCGACATCGGCGATTATCTCGGGGATCGTTAAGGCGCCTATGTTCGTTTCTATCCTCTAGACGATGCCCGGCCACGCGCCAAGGGGATCGCCGCGCGCGTTTCTCGGCAGTCTGTTTCAGGCCGCCGTGGATGCGGCGCAGCCAGCGATTTGCCTGCCGCCTTATCTGCCGCCGCCGCCCCGGGGCCGCACCGTCGTCGTCGGTGCCGGCAAGGCTTCGGCGGCCATGGCCAGGTCCCTGGAAGACCATTGGCGCGGCCCCCTGTCGGGCGTCGTCGTGACGCAATACGGCTACGGCGCCGCCTGCGATCAGATCGAAATCGTCGAGGCGCGGCATCCGGTGCCGGATGCCGCGGGTGCCGCGGCCGCGGCCCGTATCCTCGAATGCGTCGGTGGCTTGAGCGCCGACGATCTGGTCATCTGCCTGATTTCCGGCGGCGGCTCGGCGCTGATGCCAGCACCACTTGAAGGGCTCGATCTTGCCGATAAGATTGCCGTGAACCGGGCGCTGTTGCGCTGCGGCGCGACCATCTCGGAGATCAACTGCGTCCGCAAACATCTCTCCGCCATCAAGGGCGGCCGCTTGGCGGCGGTGGCGGCGCCGGCCCGGATCGTGACATTGGCGATCTCCGACGTTCCGGGCGACGACCCGGCCGTGATCGCTTCCGGGCCGACGGTGCCGGACCCGACCAGTTACGCCGACGCCCGCGCCATCCTGGCGCGCCATGGCGTGACCCCACCGCCGGCCGTGCATGCCTGCCTGAAGCGGGGCGCCTTGGAGACGCCGAAGCCGGGCGATAGCCATTTTGCCGACGGCGATTACAGTATCATTGCCGCACCGCAGGCGTCGCTCATGGCGGCGGCGGCGGTGGCGCGCACGGCCGGCGTGGTGCCGGTCATCCTGGGCGATGCGATCGAGGGCGAGGCGCGCGAAGTCGCTTTAATGCATGCCGGGATTGCGCGGCAGGTTGCGAGGCACGGCCAGCCGGCAGCCGCGCCGGCCGTGCTGCTATCGGGCGGCGAGACAACGGTGACCCTGCATGGCCAGGGGCGAGGCGGCCGTAACGCCGAATTCGCCCTGGCCCTGGCGATCGCGTTGGACGGCGCCGATGGCATCGCCGCCATTGCCTGCGATACCGACGGAATCGACGGTAGCGAGGACAATGCCGGCGCGTTGATCGTGCCCGATACGCTGGCGCGCGCGGCGGCGGCGGGGCTGAATCCGCGTGCGCGGCTCACCGATAACGACGCTTACGGTTTCTTTGCCGCGATCGGCGATCTGGTGGTGACCGGACCCACCTTTACCAACGTCAACGATTTCCGGGCGATCCTGATATCCCCTATCCCATCTTCTGGATGATATAGGTGAACACGCCGTCTTCGTGCGACCAATCGACCAGTACGTTACCGGTCGAATTGCAGAAATGCTTGAAATCGATGACCGAGGCCGGGTCGGTGGTCAGAATGGTGAGTTCGTCGCCGACATCGATCTTGGCAAGTGCCCGGCGTGCTTTCAGGACCGGGATCGGGCAGTGATGCCCCTTGGCGTCGATTACATTCTTCATCGATCAGGCCCGGCGGAATAGCGCGTTACCGGCCATTCCGGCCAGCACGGCGATGATGATCGCGGCGATGCCATACAGCGCGCTATTCTGCTGTGCGATACGGTAGATATCGGCTTCGAGGCCGGTTTTGCTGATGGTCAACGGTATCGTCTGGGTGCTCACGATGCGTCCATCGACCACATGGTAGGTATTAATTTCGTAAATGCCGACCGGGACGTCGGCGGGAAAGAAGATCCGGCTTCGGAACAGGCGGCCGCCGGTCAGGTCCAGCGGGTCCTCGACCTTGCCGTAATGACCCTTGGCCTGCTTGTTGCGTATCAGGGCGTTGCGAAATTCGGCGGCGGTAGCGGGTTCGACGTCGCCGTCCGGCAGGATCTCCAGATACTCCACGCCAATTTGATTGGCCTCGCGGACCTGCAAGGGCAGCCATTCGTCGAGCGTGTCGGTGGACAGGACCTGATAGAAGGCCGGGACATCCTTGAAGGATACCTCGCGCCCATTGACCCAGATGCCGGCAATTTTCTCCTTGAGGCGGACTGTCGCGCGCTGGCTTGGCCCCACGATGACGACCACGACTTCGCCGATACCGGATGTCGCACCGAACAGCAGCACGTCGGTGCCGTTGAATCCAGCGGTTATGGCGACGAAATCCTCCGACAAATCCACCACGACCGGCTGCGCCCGCTCCGCCGCCCGCGCCGTCGGTGCCTGGCCGAAATACAGCGCCAGGCTGGCGAGCAATAGCATGGCCCGGGCCGTCATTGCACCAGGCCCGTCGTCAGAACGTAAAGTTCGTCCGGCGTGATCAGCAGGTCATAGACGATCTTGCCGCAGACCGAGAGCACCATCAACGCCAGCAATCCGCGCAATTGTTCGCCGCGCAACTTCGCGCCGACGATGGTGCCAAGCTGCGCGCCGATAACGGCGCCGACGATCAGCAGCAAGGCCAGGACCACATCGACGGTCTGGTTCAACGTCGCTTGCAGGAAGGTTGCGTTCGCGGTGACGAAAATGATCTGGAACAGCGACGTGCCGACCACCACCGCGGTCGGCATGCCCAGCAGATAGATCATCGCCGGGACCATGACGAAGCCGCCGCCGACGCCCATGATCGCCGACAGGATCCCGACGATGGTTCCGATCAGCAACGGCAGCAGCGCGCTGATATACAGCTTGGAGCGCCGGAAGCGCATCTTGAAGGGCAGGCCGTGCAGGAAATTATGCTGGTGCAGCTTGCGCCGGTTGAGTGGGGACCGGCTGCGCTGCATCGTGCGCAGGCTTTCGAACAGCATCAAGCTACCGATGGAGCCCAGAAACACGATATACGATAGCATGATGACGAGGTCGATCTGGCCTAACTCGCGCAGCATCTTGAACAAAAACACCCCGAAGGTGGAACCGATAAGGCCGCCGGTCAGCAGGACGGCGCCCATCTTGAAATCGACATTGCCGCGCCGCCAATGCGCGAACACGCCCGAGACGGACGACGCAAGAATTTGATTGGCTTCCGTGCCCACCGCGACCGCCGGTGGGATGCCCATAAAAATTAGCAGTGGCGTCATCAGGAATCCGCCGCCGACACCGAAAATTCCAGACAGGGTCCCGACACCAACGCCAAGACCAAGGAACACCCACACGTTCACCGACAACTCGGCGATCGGTAAATACAAATACATTTAAGGTGCCGTTACTCCAGGGCCAATAGAAGGCGTCCTGACGCGGATCTTGCGGATTTTGCGACCGGCGCCCGATCCACCTGACTACCTTCACGCCGCGGCATGATCCGCGCGCGCCCCTTGATAGTCAATGTGTATTTCGCCTAATTGTCGGTTAAGGGGCGACTTTTTGCGCCGGTGGCGACGAGGCTTCTTGACGGCTCGCCTTCCGGGGTCGAAATTGGCGGCTGGGGGGAGATGCGGATGGAGACCAAATTGAATTCGAGCGAAGCACGCGATATCGCGGTGATCGGCGCCGGGATCGTCGGGATGAGTTGTGCGCTTTTTCTACAGCGCGACGGGCACCGCGTGACCGTCATCGACCCGGTCGAGCCGGGGTCGGATGCGCAAACGTCGTTCGGCAATGCCGGATCGATCAGCATGAGTTCGGTGCTGCCGACCGCATTGCCCGGCATCTGGCGCAAGCTGCCCAAGATGCTGGCCGACCCGACGGGACCGCTGGCGATCCGCTGGCGCTATCTTGCGACCTTGGCGCCGTTCCTGGTTTCGTTTTTGCGCAATACGGCGCGCGGCCGGGTCGAAGCCAATAGCCGCGCCATCGCGGCGCTGATCAACGGGGTGTTCGACGCCTACGATACCCTGGTGGCCGAAACCGGAACCCAGGATCTGATCATCCGGCGCGGCTCGCTCAAGGTCTACAAGACGGACCGGTCCTTTGCCGCCGCCGCGTTCGAGCGAAAATTGCTGAGCGAGAACGGCTTCGAGTTCGAAATTCTGAACAGCGACGAGTTGCGGCAGCTCGAACCCGCTCTGGCGCCGATCTTCGAACACGCGATGTATTTGCCCCAATCCGGCGGTTCGACCAATCCGGGGCAACTGGTGCGCCGTTTCGCCGAACATTTTGTCGCCAGGGGCGGCACAATCCATCGCGCGCGCGCGATCGGCTTTCAATTCGCCGATGGATCGGTTAGCGCGGTGATAGCGGGATCGCAAAATATCGCCGCCGATGCGGTCGTTCTGGCCGCCGGATCCTGGTCGCGCGGCCTCGCCCGGCAACTCGGCGCGCCGGTCATGCTGGAAGCCGAACGCGGCTACCACGTCATGCTGGCGAAGCCACCGGTCACCTTGCAGCGCTTCACCATGTTCGCCGATACGCAGTTTGCGCTGGGCGTGCATGACGACGGATTGCGGGTGACGACGGGGGTGGAATATGCCAGCGTCGATGCCCCGCCCGACTACCGCCGTATTCGGGCGTTGCTGCCGCAAGTCGCTGAATCGGTCCGCGGCCTCGATATAACGGAGCGCAGTATCTGGATGGGCCGCCGGCCGACCTTGCCCAACAGCGTGCCGATGATTGCCCGCTCGCCGCGTCACGCCAACGCCTATTTCGCCTTCGGGCACAGCCATCTTGGCCTGACCATGGGGCCGGTGACCGGCCGCATCATCGCCGACCTTGTGGCCAACCGCGACCCCGGCATCGACATGACGCCCTATCGGGTGAACCGATAACCGCAATACGAGTAGGACATGACCATGGAATACCAGGATATTCTGTTCGAGGTGAGCGAGAAAATCGCCACCATAACCCTGAACCGTCCCGAGGCGCGCAACGCGCTCAGCGCCGCCATGCGCCACGATCTGGACCGCGCCATGACCGAGATCAAGGGGCGCGCCGGCGACGATATCAAAGCGGTGATCCTGACCGGCGCCGGCACGGCGTTCTGTTCCGGCGGCGACGTCAAGTCGATGGCGAACCGCAAGGCCAGCGTGCCGGAAGGCCGCAGCCGGATGCGCGAATTCCATCACACGCTGTTCGATCTGACCAATCTGGAGGTGCCGGTGATCGCACTGGTCGATGGCGCGGCGGCGGGCGCGGGCGCGAATATCGCTTTGACGGCGGACTTCGTGCTGGCGACGCCGCGCGGCTTCATCATGCAGGCGTTTGCCCGGATTGGCCTGATTCCCGATTGGGGCGGGTTCTATATCCTGCCGCGGCTGGTCGGTTTGCAGAAAGCGCGCGAGCTGATCTACACCGCGCGGCGGGTCTACGCCAAGGAAGCCAAGGAGATCGGCCTGATCTACGATGTCGTCGGCCAGGACACCGCCATGGCCGAAACCCGCGCCTTCGCCAAGCGACTCGCCAAGGCGCCGACCATCGCGTTCGGCGTGGCCAAGAACATCCTCAACCAATCATTCAATCAGGACGCCCGGACGCTTTCGGAAATGGAGGCGATGGGCCAGTCGATTTGCCGCGATACCGAATTCCACCGCGAAGCCGTCCGCCGCTTCGCCGCCAAGGAATCAGCCCTTTACGACTGGGAAGCGATGGAAAGCGAATAGATTTATCCGCTAACCGTCGACCAGCGGCTCGTACCAGTCGGCGTATAGTCCAGCACTGTCGCGGGCGGCCCGGTTGAACGGCGGCTTGATCCGGCCGCCATGGTGGCGGCGAACCAGATCCTGGAAGGCGGTCGCGGGGTCCAGCCCGCGCGCCTCGGCAAGATGGCTGAACCAGCGCCGCCCGGCGGCGACATGGGTGATCTCATCGGCGAGGATGATCCGCAGGATGGCCACGCTCTCGCCGTCGCCAGCCGCCTTCAGCCGTTCGATCATCCCCGGCGTCACGTCCAGGCCGCGCGCTTCCAGCACCAGCGGCGCCATGGCGAGCCGGGCCAGCGGGTCATGCGCCGTTGCCAGCGCCGCCTGCCACAAGCCGTCATGCGCCGGCAGATCGCCATAGGCCGCGCCCAGCGCCGCCAGCCGGCCGCATAGCAGCGTGAAATGCTTGGCTTCTTCAGCGCCGACCCGCGCCCAATCGTCAAAAAACGCGCGCGGCCAGCCCGTTGCGGCGAACCGCGCGATCATGTCCCAGGCAAGGTCGATGGCGTTCAGTTCGATATGGGCAATGGCGTGCAGCAACGCGATCCGGCCGGCCGCGCCGCGCCGGCGCGGCATCGCGCCGGGCCGTTTCAATTCGGGCCGGGCGGGCCGGGCCGGGCGGTCCGGCGGGCGCGCATCGCCGATATCGCGGATGGCGCCGTCGCGCCACCGCGCGGCGGTTTCCAGCGCCAATGCCGCCTTGCGCGCCGGATCGGCGGCTTCCAGTATCCGGCACGCAGCACCGGTGATCGTCATTGCCAAATGCAGGCGGCCGGCCGCCTAAATATCGGCGACCAGCGATTGTTGCTGTTCGCCCAACCCGTCGATGCCGAGCCGCATGACGTCGCCCGCCTTCAGGAAGACGCGCGGATTCTGGCCCATGCCGACGCCGGGCGGCGTGCCGGTAGCGACGACATCGCCGGTATGCAACGTCATGAACTGGCTCAGATAGCTGATGAGAAAGGCGATGCCATAGACCATCGTATTGGTGTTGCCGTCCTGATAGCGGTGGCCGTTGACTTCGGTCCACAGGCCGAGCGATTGCGGGTCGGGTATTTCGTCGGGGGTGACCAGCCACGGGCCGATCGGGCCAAACGTGTCGCAGCTTTTGCCCTTGGTCCAGTTGCCCTGGCGGCGGATCTGGAAATCGCGTTCCGATACGTCGTTGATGACGCAATAGCCGGCGACATGGCCGATCGCGTCGGCTTCGTCGATATACTTGCCGGGCTTGCCGATGACGAAGCCGAGTTCGACCTCCCAATCGGTTTGCTCGGACGTGCGCGGGATGACGACATCGTCATTGGGGCCGGAAATCGCGCTGTTCGCCTTCATGAACAGGATCGGTTCGGGTGGCACCTCGCCGCCGGTTTCCGCCGCGTGATCGGAATAATTCAGGCCGATGCACATGAATTTGCCGATCCCGCCGACACAGGGGCCAAGGCGCGGCGAACCTGAAACCAGCGGCAATGCGGCGGCGTCCAGGGCTTCGATCTTTTCCAGCGAGCCCGGTAACAGCGCGTCGCCGGAAAGGTCGGTGACAATCCCCGACAGATCGCGGATCGCGCCATCGTCATCCAGCAGACCGGGCTTTTCCGCGCCGGCCGGTCCATATCGCAGCAGTTTCATCGCACTAATTCCCGAGCCATAAATATTCCCGGCGATACTACGTCAGTGCGACCGGCGCGACACGCTAAATTTGCCCCGCCACGGCCATCGTATTACCATCGCCGACATGACGGATAGCGACATTCGGCGCGTCGATGCGCCGGCGCTGAAGGCGCAATTACACGATGGCGGCGAAATCGCCGTGCTGGACGCGCGCGAGGAAGGCGTCTTTGCCGCGCGGCACCTTTTCATGGCGGCCTGCGTTCCGCTTGGCCGGCTGGAGGAACGGATCGACGATATGGTTCCCCGGCGGGCGGCGCGGGTCGTGTGGTGCGACGATGGCGACGGCCTGGCGGCGCGCGCCGCCGCCCGGATGGCGGCGCTCGGCTATGACAATGTCGCGGTGCTGGATGGCGGAATCGCGGCCTGGGAAGATGCCGGATACCGGCTGTATAGCGGCGTGCATGTGCCGAGCAAGGCCTTCGCCGAGGTGGTCGAGCATGAGGCCGCGACACCCTGGATATCGGCCGAGGACCTGTCCGCCTTGATCGAAAGCGGCGCCGATATCACGATCTATGACAGCCGTTCCTATGGCGAATACCACAATAACAGCATCCCGACCGCAATTAGCGTGCCGGGTGCCGAGCTGGTTTACCGCTTCGCCGATCTGACGCCGTCGCCGGACACCATGGTGATCGTCAATTGCGGCGGCCGCACCCGCAGCATCATCGGCGCGCAATCGTTGATCGACGCCGGCTTTCCGAACAAAATCGTCTCGTTGAAGGACGGCACCATGGCCTGGCATCTGGCCGGGCTGGACGTGGTGCAGGGCGCGGCGCGGCAGCCGCCTGACTTGTCGGACGCCGGCGGCAAGGTGGCGCTGAACGCCGCCGCGCGGGTCGCCGCGCGCAACGACATCGCCCGGATCGATCTGGCGGCGCTTGAATTGTGGCGCGGCGAGGCGGCGGTGCGCAGCCTCTATCTCATCGACGTTCGCACGCTGGCGGAATACCAGGTCGGTCATCTGCCGGGATCGCGGTCGTTTCCCGGCGGCCAGCTGGTGCAGGAAACCGATAGCCATGCCGCGACCTGGGGCGCGCGGATCGTGCTGATCGACGATAACGGCGTGCGCGCGACAATGACCGCCTCCTGGCTGAAGCAGATGGGTTGGCGGGACATAGCGGTGCTGGCCCTGGACAGGGTAGCGGTGGGCGCCCTGGACAAGGGGCCCTATATCGCGCGCGTGCTGGGGCTGGAAGACAATGCCGCGCGGCTTGTCGCGGTGGCGGATCTGCGCGCCGGGCTGGACGACGGGTCGGTCCAGCTCGTCGATCTGAATTACAGCCGCAATTATGCGCAAAACCACATTCCCGGCGCCTGGTTCGCGACGCGGGGCCGTCTGGCCGACGCCCTGACCAGGCTGCCCGACGCCAAAACCATCGTGCTGACCTCGCCCGACGGCGTATTGGCGCGGCTGGCGGCGGCCGAACTGGACCGTCCGGTACTGGCGCTCGATGGCGGTACGCAAGCCTGGGCCGAGGCGGGCCTGCCACTGGAAGCGGGAACGGCCCGCCTGGCCGATACCGCCGATGACGTCCAGCTTTCGGCGCGCGAGCGGGGCGAGAACCGCGAAGATGCGATGCGCGCCTATCTCGCCTGGGAAATAGAGCTGGTCAACCAGATGGCCAGCGACGACGATCAGCGTTTTGCGGTCATGACGGGCTGATTTTCGCCGGCGCCGCGATCTGGCGCTGGTAGTTTTCCATCACGGTGGCTGCCGCCGCTTTCATATCCGCTATGAGCCGCTCGAAATCGATCGCTTGGCCGGCCTCAATGAGCAGGGCGCGCTGGCCCTCGGTCGCCTGATCGCCGTCGAAGGCGCCTTCGGCCGACAGGCGCAACACACCTTGCAAGCGCTGCCACAGGCCGAGCGTCGATTGCAGCGCCGCTGCGTCCTGGCGGTCGAGATATCCGGCATTGGTGAGCCGCGTCAGCGCGTCGGCGGTATTGGGGCTGAGGATGCCAGGCGTTGCCGCCGCGTGGCGCAGCATCAGATACTGGGCGATGAATTCGATATCGACCAGGCCGCCCCGGCGGTGCTTGATATCCCAGATCGACTTTCCAGGAAGTTCCTTGATCATGCGGGTACGCATTTGCGCGACATCGCGCGCCAGCGCCAGCGCATCGCGCGCACGGGTCAGCGATTTGCGGATGACCGCCTCGATGGCGCGGCCCAGCCAATCCGGCGCAGCGACGATACGGGCACGGGTCAGCGCCATTTGTTCCCAGGTCCACGCGCTTTCGCGTTGAGATTGCGCGAAGCCGTCCAGTTTCGCCGCGATCGGTCCCTTGTCGCCCGAGGGGCGCAACCGCATGTCGAGCTCGTAGAGCCGTCCTTCGCCGGTGCGCGCGGTGATGCCGGCGATCAGGCGCTGCGCCAGACGGTTGAAGTACAGCCCCGGCACCAGCGGTTTTGGGCCGTCCGAGGCGCCGGCGTCGGCATCGTAATCATGGATGAAGACCAGATCGAGATCGGAGCGGTGCGCCAGCTCGCCGCCGCCGAGCTTGCCCATCGCCAATAGCGCCGCCCCGCCGCCGGCGACCCGCCCGTGCCGGCGGATGAATTCGGCCTCGACGGCGCGCCACAAGGCAATCACGGCGGTGTCGGCAATCGCGCTCAGCGCCGGTCCGGCGCGGATACCGTCGGTTACGCCGCGCAGGATCTGCACGCCGACCCGGAATTTATGTTCATAGGCCCAGCGCCGGGTCCCTTCCAGCACGTCCTCGATATCGCCGGCCTGACCCAGCGCCCGGTCCAGGTCCGCGCGTAGCGTCGCAGTGTCCAGGGTCTCGAAATAATCGGCGGCCAGCACCGCATCCAGGCAAGACGGGTTGCGGCGCAGCCATTGCGACAATCGCGGCGCATTGCCCATGATTTCCGCCACCAGATCGATTAGCGGCGGGTTGGCGATGAAGATGGAAAACAACTGAATGCCGGCCGGGAGGGCGTGCAGATAGGCATCGAAGCGGATCAGCGCGGTGCTGGGTTCGGCGGTCCGCGCCAGCGCCGCCAGCAGGCCCGGCATCAGCCCGGTCAGCAACTGGCGCGACCGCACCGTCCGGGTCGCTGGATAGCGGCCGTGATGCCAGCCCCGGACAATCGCGGCGACCGTGGACCCGTTGTCGAAGCCCATTTCCTCCAGATTTTGGATCGTTTCCGGATGATCCTCATTGCCGGTAAAAACCAGCGTTTCGCCGCCGCCAAGATCGGGCGCGCCTTCGAACAGGCCGGCGTAATGGCGCTCGACCACTGCGAGATGACCGAGCAGGACGGTGCGGAATTCGCCGCCGTTATCATGTCCAAGGAACGCCGCCACGGCGTCGATTTCGCGGTCCGTCCTGGGCAGGCTGTGAGTTTGCTCGTCCTCGATCATTTGCAGGCGATGCTCGACGCGGCGCAGATATTCGTATGCTGCAATCATGTCCGTGGCCGCATCATCGGTAATCCGTCCGGCGGCGGCCAGCCCGCGCAGTGCCGCGCAGGTTTCCGGTATGCGCAATGCCGCGTTGCGGCCGCCCCAGATCAACTGCTGGGTCTGGGCGAAGAATTCGATTTCGCGGATGCCGCCGCGGCCAAGCTTGATATTGTGCCCGTTGACGGCGATTTCGCCGCCGCCGCGATGCGCCGTGATCTGCCGCTTGATCGAATGAATATCTTCGATGGCGGCGAAATCGAGATGCTTGCGCCAAATAAAAGGGCGTAGCCGGGCAAGGAATTCGGCGCCGGCTTCCCGGTCGCCGGCGACCGGCCGCGCCTTGACCATGGCGGCGCGTTCCCAGTTCTGGCCGGTGCTTTCGTAATATTCCATTGCCGCCTGAACCGATAAGGCCAGCGGCGTCGCCGACGGGTCCGGGCGCAGCCGCAAATCGGTGCGGAAAACGTATCCGTCGATTGTGCGTTCGCTCAACATCCGGGTGAAGCCCCGTGTCAGGCGGACAAAGACCTGGCCCAGCGCGGCTGGATCCGTGGTGCGGACTTTTTGCGGGTCGTACAGTACGATCAGGTCGATATCGCTGGAATAGTTCAGTTCGTGCGCTCCCAGCTTGCCCATGCCCAGTACGATAAAGCCCGAATCTCGGTTCGGGTCGTCTTGATGGGCAAGCGATATCTGGCCCCGCGCGGCGCTGGCGCGAAGCATGTGGGCGGTGGCGATCTGGGCTGCGCGGTCGGCGAACCGCGATAGCGCGCCGGTCACGCGGTCGAGCCGCCACAAGCCGGCGATATCGGCGAGGGCGGTAATCAGCGCGATTTTTTGCCGGGCGCGGCGCAGCGCCGCCATTACGGCCGCTTCATCGTTTGCCGCGCTCGCGGCGTCAAGCGCAGCAAGCGTGGCGGCGAAGGCGGCGTCCGGGCCTTGCGCCAGAAACAGCCGCAGCGTGCCGATTTCGCGCAACAGACAGCGGCCAAGGAACGGGCTGTTGCCAAACACGGAATCGAGCAGCGCGCGGCCGGCGGGAAGGCCGATCAGGGCGTCGGCGAAGGCCGCCAGCGTCTCGTTGCCGGAGACGGCGTCGCGCAGCCGTTCCACGCCGGTCTCGGCGCGGTCGCGGTCGCCGGGGCCGGGCAGCACCGACGGATCGAAGGGAAAGATGATTTCCAAGGCGGCGCGATCAAGCTGGTGTAATTGCGATGGGGTAGGGCTATATTTAGGCTCATCCTTCAAGGAATGTAACGCAGCTTGATTCGCCGCCTATCGCTTTTGCTTCTGGAAGTCGTTGCTGGTCTCACGGCGGGAATGGTGATTCTCGCCATTGCCGGTGCGTGGTGGTTGTCGAGCGGACCGGTCACCCTGACCTTCCTGACGCCCTATATCGAAGAGGCGCTGGCGCCCCGCGACGGGACGGTCACGCTCGAAATCGATGAAACGGTGATTATGTGGGCCGGCTGGGACCGCGCGGTCGATGTGCGGGTCAACGATGTGCGGCTGCTCGATGCCGACCGGCGCGTCATCGCCACCATGCCCCAGGTCTCGCTGGGTTTTTCGCTGCGGGCCATGCTTCGGGGCCTGATCGCGCCAACCTATGCCGAACTTTTGCGGCCCCGGTTGTTCCTGGTCCGTGCGGCCGATGGCCGCCTCACGGTCGGCCTGGAAAGGGACCTTGAGGACACCGGCGACGAGACTTCGCGCGGGGATATAAGTTTACCGGGACTGATCGCGGAGCTGCTGTCCGAACCCGACGATACCAGGCCGCTTGGTTATCTGCGCCGTATCGCAATCGTCGATGCCGATCTGACCGTGGAGGACCGGACACTCGGGCGGATCTGGCGCGTGCCCCGGGCCGATATCGCCTTGATGCGGAACGCCACCGGAATCAGCGCCGACGGTACCTTGTATCTGGAACTGGAAGGCCGCCGCAGCCGGATCGAGGGATCGGCCATCTACCGCAGCGAAACCCGCCTGATCGAAGGCACGGTCAATTTCATCGATATCGATCCAGCGTTGTTCTTGGCCGCGCCGCGCTTGCCGTTGGCGCGGCGCATCGCCGACATGCATCTGAAACTGACCGGCAAGCTGGATGTGGCGATGTCTGTCGATGGCGTTGTGCAACGGCTTGGTTTTGATATGGCCAGTGCACGCGGTTCGTTTCGCGGTGATGTGTCGTTCGACGGGGATGGTGTCGCCGCGGCGGTCGAATTCGAATCGCTGCGCTGGCCCACATTGGCGGCGGTGTTTCCGGTACTGGCGGGATATGTGCGCACCGACCTTCCGGTCGCTGGTTCGGTCTCGCTGCTGGGAACCACCGATGGCCGCGTCCAGTCGATCGATTTCGATCTGACCGGCGGCGCCGGTCAGATCGAAATGCCGGCGCTTTATGCCCGGCCGGTCGCTGTCGCCGGCCTGCGGCTGCGCGGCGTGGCGACGGATGATTTCACCCGTATCGGTATTTCGGAAGCCGTACTGGATCTGCCCCAGGGCGCGGTCGTCGCCCAGATCTCGGCGACCCGCATCGGCGCGCAATGGAGCCTGCGCTTCGATGGCAAGGCCAGCGATATCGAGATCGACGCATTGCCGGAATACTGGCCCGAGGGCGTCGCTGTGGATGGCCGCGAGTGGCTATTGGCGAATGTTCGCGACGGGCGGATCGAGACGGCCAGTCTGAGCCTGATAGCGCGCTTCACCAATGGCGACAGGGCGCATTTCGAAGTCGAATCGCTGCATGGCGGCATTCGCGTCGATGGCGCGTCGATCGATTATTTCAATCCGATGTCCAAGGTGACCGGGGTCAGCGCCGACATGACCTTCACCGGGGATCGCTTCGATATCGCCATTGGCGGCGGCCAACTGCGCGACCTTTCCGTGGATACCGGCAGCGTGGTCATCACCAAACTCGACACCGACGATCCGGAAATCGCCATCGACCTCACCATGCGGGGATCTTTGCAAACCGCACTGAGCGTTTTGAACGAGCCGCCGCTCGGGTTTCTCGGCAGGTTGGGGCTCGACCCGGCGGCGATTACCGGCCGGGCCGCGACCAGGATGGTGCTGGAATTTCCGCTGTCGAAAACGCTCGAGGTCGAGCAGATCGCCATTGCGGCCGGGGCGACCCTGCGCGATATCGCGCTCAAGGAGGGACCGCTGGGGCTGGCCTTGCTGGACGGCGTGCTGGAACTCCAGGTTACCGGGCTCGGCATCGCCGCCGATGGAAGCATGACCTTGAACGGCGTGCCGGTGACCCTGGATTGGCAAGAAAAATTTTCCAGCGATGCCGCCTTTCAGCGCCGGGTCACGGTCGGTGGATTGGCCGGCAATGCCGCAAGGCAGGCGCTGAAAATGCCGCAATGGTCCTTCCTGGACGGCGATATTGGGGCTGAACTCATCTATACGAAATCCTTCGACGGATCGGCCGAAATTGTCGTGGCTGCCGATCTGGTTGCGGCCGCGCTCGACTTTCCGCAAATTCACTGGCGCAAACCGCCTGGCCGTCCGGCCACGCTGAATATGTTCGTTGCCGTTCCTGCCGCCGGCCCGCCAGTTATCGAGGAGTTACGGCTTGACGCCGGCGATATGCGCGCGAATGCGCGGATCGAGCCAACCCTGGATTTAACCGGACTGCGCGTGGTCGAGTTTCGAGTCCTCGAATTCGCCGGCAACCTGTTGCAGGGCCGGGTTGTTGTTGCGCGCGATGGCGGTCTCGATATCAGCCTGACTGGCGCCAAGGCGGACATCACGCCCTTTATTGGACGGGAGTCCGAGGTGGATGCGCGCGCCAGCGGCGTCTCGACGCCGGTGCGGCTGCGCGCGCATATTGAAGAGGTGATCTTTGGCGACGGGCGAAGCCTGCGCGACGTGAAAGCCTCGCTTGCCGGCGATGAGCAGGATTGGCGCACTTTGAAAATCGACGCCGATGTGGGCGGCGGCGTCCGGCTGGCGGTTTCCTATGGACCGGCCGGCGACGGCGCGGCGCTCCGAATCACGACCGGCAATGCCGGGAACGCGCTTCGCACCCTGGGCTGGACGGACCGTATCCAGGGCGGTCGCCTCCTCGTCACGGCGACGCAGCCCGCGCCCGATGCGCCAATGACCGGAAAATTCTCGCTTAGGCGGTTCAAGGCGCGCGATGCGCCGGCGCTGGCCCGGGTGCTGCAAATCCTTTCCTTGACCGGAATATTTAACGCACTGAGCCAAAGCGGGCTGGATTTCGTCACGCTCGACGGTGATTTCCGGTATTTCGGCGGCGCGCTGGAGATCAAGAATACCAGGGCGATCGGGTCGTCGATCGGCGTCACGACCGAGGGCGTGATATTCATCGGTAACGAGACGGCCAGATTGAAAGGCACGGTGATACCGGCCTATACGATCAACCGGATCCTGGGCAGTATCCCGATCCTCGGCCAGATCCTCACCGGCGGCAAGAACGAGGGTGTCTTTGCAGCGAACTATGCGTTGCGCGGCCGCCTGGAAAATCCGGTTGTGTCGGTCAATCCGCTTTCCGTGCTGGCGCCGGGGTTCCTGCGGCGCTTCCTGGATGGCGACGCCAAGCCTTTGCCCAAGGTAGACACCCAACCGACCGGTCCGTAGCGCCCAAGAACCATCATACCGGGCGGACCAGCGCGTGGCGTTTCTTGCCGGCAGATAATTTTACGACGCCTTGCGGGTTGATGTCGGTCAGCGTGACCAGCGCCTTCTCCGCCGTGATCGGAATGTCGTTGATCCGGCCGCCGCCGCCCTTGATCAGGCGCCGTGCTTCGCCATTGCTCGCGGCCAGGCCAAGCCGGCGCAGCAGTTCATAGGCCGGAATGCCGGCTTCCAGTTCCGTGCGCGGAATGTCGGTACTCGGCAACGCATCGCCGATAGCGCCTTCCTCGAAAGTCTTGCGCGCGGTTTCCGCCGCCACCAATGCGGCGGCTTCGCCATGGCACAGCGTCGTTGCTTCATGCGCCAGTATCTTCTTGGCGTCGTTCAGTTCAACGCCGCGCAACGCTTCCAGGTGGCCGATTTCTTCCAGCGGCAAATCGGTGAACAGGCGCAGAAACCGGCCGACATCCGCATCATGCGTGTTGCGCCAATATTGCCAGTAATCGTAAGGCGGCAGCCGGTCGGCGTTCAACCACACCGCACCCGATGCAGTTTTGCCCATTTTCGCGCCACCGGCGGTTTCCAGCAGCGGCGTGGTCAGGCCGAACAACTCACTGCGGTCGACGCGCCGGGCGAGATCGGCGCCACTGACGATATTGCCCCACTGGTCCGAGCCGCCCATTTGCAGCCGACAGCCGTGACGCCGCGACAATTCCAGAAAATCGTAGGATTGCAGGACCATATAATTGAACTCAAGAAACGAGAGCGGCTGTTCGCGCTCCAGGCGCAGCCGGATCGAATCGAAGCCAAGCATCCGGTTGACCGAGAAATGCCGCCCGTAATCGCGCAGAAAATCGATATAAGACAGCTTGTCGAGCCAATCCGCGTTGTTGACCATGACCGCGTCGGCCGGGCCGTCGCCGAAGGTAAGGAACTTCTCGAAGATGCCCCGGATGCCGGCGATATTGGCGGCGATATCGGCCTCGCCGAGCAGCTGGCGCTGGGCATCCTTGCCCGACGGGTCGCCCACTTTGGTGGTCCCGCCGCCCATCAGCACCAGCGGCCGGTGGCCGCAGCGTTGCAACAGGCGCAGCAGCATGATCGGCACCAGGCTGCCGGCATGCAGCGAATCGGCGGTCGCGTCGAAGCCGATATAGGCGGTGACGACTTCCTTCGCCGCCAGCGCGTCGAGCGCCTGAATGTCCGTGCATTGGTGCAGGAACCCGCGTTCGGTCGCGGCCCGCAGAAATTCCGATTGTGGTTCAGTCATAATTTTTCCCGATT
>Ga0066376_10001086_pt1 | contig 26440 bp, 21 predicted proteins | sample Knorr_S15_td_Bot_FD_77009 | JGI IMG/M metagenome (GOLD analysis project Ga0066376, IMG submission 77009) | Marine microbial communities from Southern Atlantic Ocean transect - Knorr_S15_td_Bottom_ad_5009_LV_A | ecosystem: Environmental > Aquatic > Marine > Oceanic | place: Southern Atlantic... | reverse complement strand
GTCTCGCTTGATGAACGGCCATAGTATCATGCCGAATAATGCATAGACAACAATGACATCGAAGGTTGAAATTAGTACAGCAGAGAAGTATCTCTGTGGCATTTCCTGTACCGCGATAAATGTGCCACTTGAGGAGGTGAGGATGCCTATTAGGCACAGCACAACTGAGATTCCTACACCAATTGAAAGTGCACGTTGGGTTCGCATCGGTCGCACAGTGGCTAGGGCAATTATCGTCAATGTCGCCACGCCAATTGACATCACCATCGGCAATCCCTTTGCTGAAACACCGAGAAAGGTGGTTAGGAATAGTAATGATATTCCGAGCGTCGTTCTCCCACGTAGGAGCATAATCAGTCCGTAAGTAAAGCCGACCATGGCTAACAGCATGAATTCCTCGATATTCGCCCTACCTGCGGCATACAAGAAAGTCGGATGGATGCTGACAAGTGCAGTTAAGCACAGAGCCTCTTTCTCGCCGAACAAGTCACGAGTTGCCCACCACACAGCTACTAGTGTCAGAGCAGTAAGCATTAGAGAACCGATATGTAGTGCTGCCTCGGAAGTACCTAACAGTACGAAACTGACTTTCATCATAGTGTGCCATACTGCGTAACGATCCTTGACATCGCCTCCAAAGGCTGGATCTGACGCCTCTGGATCTACTGTTCGGGTGTGGCCCCAATCAAGACGCGCCTCACCAGTACCTTCCTCTACTGTAACATATGTCGAATGAATGTGTGCGTCAAGTCCGAGGTCACTTGTGAAGGATGCAATAACATGCAAGACGATTCCAAGCAAGAGTAGTGCCTTCCAGAAGCGATTGTCCTCAACGTTCAGCCACCATCGCATCTGCATGTACGTGGCGCTGCGTGTGCAAGACTTGATGCTTCGGTGTGCTAAGTGCTGTTCTGATTTGATACAACTTGCATCTTGGCAGCCAGCAGCCCATACCTTGGAGTGGGATTACTGAAATCATATTCGACGTTTTCACGTAGGCTTCCATATACTGCATCCGTCATCACCTTTCCTTTTATTCCAGTAATACATTTCGTTCCACTGTTTCCATTTTACGGGAGCGATGCGACTGATGATTGGAGAGAGAAGGTGGTGAAGCCATATTTTTGGGCGATTGAGAACCGCCATCTTATCACCACAGTATACTACGCGGATTGGAGTAATTACATTATTTCTATTAGAAGTCAAGCAATGTGGATTGGCCTGCTATCCGCAGACGGCCGGCTTTGGCCATACGGTCAAGAGCCCGCTTGATGCGCGTGTCACTGAATCCTCGCTCATCTTGTAGGAATTTTCGCAAGCCAACTTCGTCTGCCATCCCCCAAGGTGGTAGTGCATCCTCACCGGTAGGATGCTCATGGAAGATTGCCCGGATTTCAGCAATATCTTCCGGAATTTCCTTGTCTTTTTCTCGGCAAACCGCTTCCAGCGTTCCATGTTCACGAATCAGTTTCAAACCGGTCTTAGGACCGATTCCCCTGATGCCGGGATGAAAATCAGTTCCAATCATGATGGCGAGGTCAACCAATTGTTCCTGAGTGATGTGATGTTTTTCTAGTAATTCATCGAGGACGATTTTCTCCGCTTTCAGGACCCGGCCATAACTCCGAGACCCATGTGTCATCAGGTTACGGACCATGACTGGGCTTCCATAAAGCAGCACATCCCAATCTTGGCTTGCGACTGCTGCCACCTCCCTATTTCGGCAGCGCACCGATGCCGCTCCTTCTGCTTCCATCGGTGCTTTTACCCAAGCAATTCCGAGCAGGTCAAACATTTCTTGAGTTTCAGCAACCATTTCCGGAGTGTAGGATACGACTTGAGAGCCAAGACGCTGGGCGGTTACCCAATCTTCTGATTCAACAGCAGCCTCCCACTTCGCAACCGCATCCTTTCTGCGTTCCTTACGCTGATTCAGGGTGTCTTGTTTCAGTTGATGCGGGCGGCCATCAAAGACGAAAACCGGGTCAATTCCATTCTCAATCATCAAGGTACTGCGGTCAAGAAATCCCATCAAATGTGAGATTGCCCGCCCCTTCTTGTCGCGTAGTGGACCACCATCTTGACCCGCACCACGGGCTCGGATGGTGGTGATGAATTGGTAAGCGACAAGAAAAGTGTCAACGGCCACCCTTTGGCCTGCAAGGTCCCTCAATTCAATTTCATGCGGGGTGACGAGGTCCCTGAGATTGCAGCCCATGATAAACACCCGCTCAGACATCTAGGTCCAAGTCTTCTAAGTCTTCGTCTAGGTCTTCAAGGTCTTCGTCGTAGGCCTCGTCTTTTGGGGAGGCGTCAAGTTCCACGAGGTCATCCATTGCAATGAGGTCCTCGTCGTCATCTTCGTCCTCGTCAAAAAGTTCGTCGTCATCAAAATCTAAGAGTTCGGGGTCATCAAGGTCATCAATGGCCGCGTCAATATCCTCGTCCGGCATATCATCCTCATCGCCGTCTTTCCGATAAGTTTTGAACGACATCCAGAAACCCACTCCGCCGAGCAATAGCCCGATTGCGGTTGCTATCAGCGGATATAATCGCCATTGGAATGGAATGCCGAATACCTTGATTGTATCTCCACCATCGCCTTCGTTAGCCCACACCAACCACCGACCTCCGAACTCCTCGTCGATCTGGACAAATTCTGCATTGGCCGCGTTAGGGTCTGCCCATTGAGGTACCGTTCGCGAAATCCCATTGACGTCGGTATAATTGATGAGTTTCACGTTGATGAGAACGCCTTGACCGGGTGCAGGGTTGACCGCGAGCATCGAGAAGTAAAGTTGCACGAACTCCTTGCCACGTCTGCCGGTTGAAGTATCCGATAAAGAATCGGTGCTTTTTTCAAAACCCAATCCCCAAATTGGCTCACCGGTCGCGGGATTTTTTCGGGTGTAGACCTGTTTGTAACTCACCCAAACTTGGAATTCATTACCCGCGAGCAAATCGTCACCCAGAAATGTTCCTTCACGTTCGTCCATTGCTGCAAGTTCGTCAATTGAATAGACAGAAGGGTCATCCACATCAGCCGCCGCTCCCATCGCCATTGGACCAGAGATTAGAGGTAGAATAAACAAGGTGGTCATCAGACTTAATCCGGTCAGCACAATGGCTGCTTCCTTGAATGGAATGGCGGGCATCAGTGCGAACCCTCCCACCAAAATGCCAAGGGTGAGGAAAAAGAAGAAAATCAGTCCGAACCAAGATGTTGAGGCTGCATCAACTTCAATGAATCCTCCAGATTTGGAGTATGGAGATACGTAGCTCTCACCGTCTTCTAGTTCAAGGCCGGGAACCCTTTCTTCGTATGGTTGCAAAATCGGTAGAAACATCTCGATGTTATTCTGTCCCATATACAGGGTATATCCATCGCCTTCTTGGCTGCCTTTAGTGAATGAAACTCGGAGACCAAATACCTCACCGGCAGGGATTTCATCTAGCCCATGGTAGAATTCAAAATTGTAGCGATTTTGGTCGTCTGGCATCTCGATAGTTTGCTGTGCGATGTCATTCTCTCCGAGCCGCAACACGATGGTTGTCTGCTTTGAACAGGCATCGTTAGCCAGTGGACAGGTGATGTCAAGAGTCACGAAACCAGTGATTGGCCGGGCTTCATCTAATCCGAGACTGACATTGGCGGGATATTCGCCTCGGAAGGTGAAATCACGCGGTCCTCCGCCAAAGTTAGGATCGCCCAAAGGTGCTTGATTCTGCTCCCATACATCGTCGTCCGAGTTTGCATCTGCACTTTGAGCGTGGGTCCACATCGGCCATTGGTCAAACCGAATCGAAGAATCCTTATCGCCGTAAAAATAGGTGATATTGCGCTGATAAGTAGTGACTCTCGGGTCATCGCCTTCCTGCATGACGGTAACATCGCCGCTATCCGCGTTAGTCGGATTAGCGGCAAGGATGAGTGTGGCCGATATTAAGCAGAATACGAAAAACGCCGCGTAGGACTTGCGTCCAATCTTGGTTGTCCTACCACCCGCCATGCAGCCTTCCGTATGGTGCGACCGTTATAGGGATGAAGGCGACCGTGTGCTGCATAGCAGCACAGCCGCGTGCGTGTGAGAGGGCGAGGGAGAGGGGCATTATGAGAACCGCAGAAAGCAGTCTCATCACCGCGAGTGGCTGGAACGTTGACCTCGCAAGATTGGAGCATGATGTGCTCGGTGACCCCACTGGTGAAGGCGGAGGAAACCAACCGATTCACAGTCGGGCTGTTTTCTCTGATGATATGGTCGCAGTTGCCCGAATTTCAAGCAGGTCCTCGCTGGTCAACGAGGTGCTTGGCAACTTCTCACATTGTGTGGTAACTAACACAGTTGAGCACGTGGCAACGATATCAGATTGGTGTGAGAAACATCTGGAAAATGACGGCTTATCCATTGTGGTTAGAGCAAATCGATATGGATTCAGATGCAAGGGTTGGGATGCGAGAGAACTCGAACGCGCTGTCGGCGCCTCACTTTACGCCGCTGGTTGGAAAATTGATTTACACGACGCCGACATACAATTGCAGATTTTACTACTCGGTGCCAGCACCGAGCAATTGAGCCGGGAACAAGTTAGCCACGAGCAAGAAAATTCTGACGACGAAAAGCCACTGCTCGCTTGGGGAGTGAAACAGCATACATCATCGGATTGGCAAGGGCGCAGCCCGATAAATCGCCCCTTCTTCAAACCGGTAAGCCTAGACCCGAGGCTTGCCCGAGCGATGGTGAACATTGCCTGTCCGGAAGGAGGTAAATTGCTCGACCCATTCTGTGGAACGGGGGGGATTCTACTCGAGAGCATGCTTTCTGGTGTTGAGGCATACGGTGGAGACCTAGACCCAGAGATGGTACGAGGCTGTTCGGAAAACCTTGCTTGGGCAAAAACGGAATTTGTCACAGAATCGCAAGCAGTAGTGCGAATGGCCTCGGTTGAGCACGCAAGTAGTGAATGGGCAGATGAAGCACCTTTTGACGGGTTTGCATTTGACCCACCTTATGGCAGAAACTCATGGAAGACTGAAGACGGCTGGGAGTTATTTCGGACCACTCTAGCCGCTTGCGGCGCGGTTGCCGCACCAAAAGCAAATCTTGTCACCCTGCTGCCGTGGCCGGCGAGTGCCACAAATTTGGAATTATTTGAGGCCGATATTGACCATCCGGATGCTCAGACTTTTTCGAAGCCTTGGCGAGAGGTAAGAGAGGCATTTTCAGTCAATGGCTGGTCGCTTTCATCCTATGTTCATGTGCCTGTGCACGGCAGCTTATCACGGCTACTCGTCTTCTTAGAAAGGGATGAGCGATGAGGGATTCGAACCCCCGTCGACGGGTCCGAAGCCCGTAAGGATATCCAGACTACCCTAATCGCCCGAGCCGACTCGCTCGGTTCCCCCATTTCAATCAAACGGAGTCTAAGGCCAGTTTTCATTTGGCCATTGCATATCATTTCTAGTCCACATTTCAACCGAATCCCCATCCCAATCGGTTACTCCAACCCGCTTGAGTTGTGCGAGTGCTGCATCGTCAATACCTGATTCTGGTCCCTCGCCGAGGGTGACTTCCGATTGAATAATGATGGCTCGGTCCACTAATCCTTCATCGAGGAATTGTTGCCAGACGTGCGGCCCACCCTCAACCAGCACCTCTTGCACACCTCTATCGCCAAGATGGTCCAAAAGTGCTGTCAGGTCCGCCCCCCCTTGTCCATCGGGAAGCGCGACTGTGGTAGTGTGTTCATTCTGCCCGAATACCTCACTATCGTTTGGTCCCGCATGCACAATCAACGTTGGATTACCATCACTCATCACCCGTGAGTTTGGGGGAATCCGCAAGGTTCGGTCCAGCACCACTCGGAGAGGGTTTTTGCCGTGATTCAATTCCACCCGCCTGACATCTAACGAAGGATCGTCCCGAATGATGGTGTTGACACCGACAATAATTGCATCAACATATCTTCGCAGTCTATGGGCAGCATTCAGTGACTGCTCGCTGGTGAAGCGTTCAGCCTTACTTTCCGTCGCATCTACAATTCCGTTCACATCCATCGCTGCTTTCAGAGTGATGAGCGGACGTTTGGTTTTGCACCAATGCATAAACGACTGCATTTGTCGCCGCGCTACATCCTGCAATAATCCCTCACGGACCGAAACACCAGCCTCAAGCAATACTTCGACCCCTTGACCTCTAACGGTAGGATTCGGGTCTCGGGTTGCAACTACTACCTCTCCGACGCCAGCCCACAGCAGGGCTTGGGTACAGGGAGGGGTCAGGCCGAAGTGGTTGCATGGCTCGAGAGTAACATAGGCCGTGCAGCCTTCTGTTGCCTCACCTTTTTCCTCGGCATCCGCGATTGCAGCTTGTTCTGCGTGTAAATCTCCCAAGTGGTCATGCCAGCCCTCTGCAATTATCCGACCATCCTTGACCAAGACGCATCCTACCGGCGGATTTGGTGATACTTGCCCTCGACCGCGCTCGGCCAATTCGAGGGCTCGCTGCATGCAAGTCACATCGAATTCGCTCCACGAAGGTGGCTCAGATGAACTGGTTTGCATACCCTTCTCCGGCTTTCCGACCATCACATCCCTCATGGATGCTGCGGAATAGCGGCAGCACCTTTCCGGGCGAATGCTGATGACATCAACCCGCTCTCGCCAAATATGGTTCGGGCAGCGTGCATAGTGAATCCGGTTGGTCGCGATGGCAAAACCGGGCGTCAGTGGCCCGACATTAAACAGATGATTAGTGATGAGGGAATTGACATTGAGACCCATATGACAGAGCGGACCGGTCATGCTGCTGAAATTGCCAATTCATTACGAGACCGCGAAGACCTTGACCTAGTTGTGGCAGTCGGAGGAGACGGCACGCTGCACGAGGTTGCCAGTGGGCTTCGTGGCTCATCTATGCGAGTTGGGATAGTGCCGACGGGAAGTGGTAACGATTTTGCCCGCGCCCATGGGATACCACTTGGAGACTTGGCTAAAGCGGTAAAACTGCTGAGAAATGGCGTTGACAGGCACGTCGGCGCGATGCGAGTAGAGGCACGCCCAGCAGTTGCGCTCCCCAATTATCCTTCCCCGACCCAACAAATTTGGGATGGAGAACCCACCGAGGAGGATGCAATCGTTCGCTGGGCTTTCTTGGAGTCAGATGGTGGAACCACCAGCAATGTCAGCAGAAGTAAGACCGAGGGAAAGGCGAAGTGGTTGCGTGGCTCGATGAAGTATACTTGGCTTGGAATCGTGTCAATTTTGAAATGGAAAAAGCAGTATGCTTGGTTGAAAGTTGATGATGAAGTGCTTGGCAGAACCGATATGAGCGGACTTTACACCGCTATCATGACCGAAACTTTTGGCGGCGGCTATCGGGTCGCTCCGGGCATGCGCGCTACCCGTGATTCAATGGACCTAATCATTGCAAGCGGTATGTCCAAGAGCCAAATGCTCCGAATCATGGGGCCGCTAAAGAAGGGCACACATGTGGGGAAATGGGGTATCACCCAGCAGGCAGTGCAACGATTTGAGATTAGAAATGTGGACGAAGAAGGTAATCCGACCAACATTCCACACGACCCTGCGATGTGGGTTCAAGTTGATGGAGAACCATGTTTGATGACACCAGCAACTATTGAGTTCCACCCTAATCAAATTTGGATTCGTGGGGCTGCTACAATTCCTAATGAGTGACTCAGAATGAGAAGTCGCTGAAATCGTCGTCATCCACAAGGTCTGGACCCTTTGGCTTTGACTCAGCCCTTTTCTTCGGCTTGGGTTTATCTTCTTCTTCGTCAAGACGAGAGGTTTTCCGAGTTTTTCTGGTTTTGCGCACCGCTCGTTTTCTCTTAGGCTGCTCAGCGACCTCGCCCACATCTGGTTGACTATCATCCAGTGTTGAAGTTGTAGTTACTGATGAACGCACCTCGCGCTGTTCACCCCTACTGAATCTCGGTTTTTGTGACATTTGCTGCTCAGCCTCGGCTCCCTCTTGCATCTCTTCAATCATTTCTTTCATATCTGTGGCTTCATCGGTAACGGTAACTCCGCCTCCAGCGATGTACTTACTAGAGTCTGAGGAGTCGCTGGAAAGGGCTGCCTCTACATCAAAAACGGCAACTGATGCTGCCGCTCCGGTCGCTTGTTTTCCGGCCGCAGCAGCCGCTTGTGCTTGCACACGCGCTTGCATTCGCGCATCATGTTGCTCAGCCTCAATGGATGCGCTTTTTGCCGCAGCAAGTTGCACATTGCTCATCATATGCTGCGCTTGAGTATTAGCATTCATTCGTATCATATTGCGAGAATAGATGTAAAGCGCGACCGCACCGACAACTGATAGTAGCAAAATCGTAGTATACAATCCCCGCCCAATAATTGGTATATCACCCTCAATGTATGAGTTCTTAGAATCAACTTGTTTGCTTGAATAACCATAGGTGATGTCGGTCACAACCATCGCACCGGTCCAACCCTTTTTCTGTCCTTGAGAAGTATGAGCTCCCGGGCTCCAATATGACACGATTCTACAACCATCTTCGGTCCAAGCTGGACTAGCCCACAAGGTAGAGGTATTTTCTTTGGTGCTGACCACAAGATAGCCTTCTAACATTATCGGCTGATGTGCCTCAATATTATTGGCCGCGTTGAGAATATTCTCGTTAGCAGGAATAATTCCAACAATTGCCCAGCCCTGATGTGGGAAGTCTTTGGGCTGAGTTTGTCCATTCGGTAGTGCCTTGACCCGCATCGGGTCTTCCCATTCCCTTACGTTCAGATTGACATCGCCGGGATTGAGGTCTTCCACGTCACTATAGTGGTCTAACTGAATCAGGAATGAGGCCATACTTGCTTGGCTCGGTGCTGAGTTGACTGATCCACCGTCAACGAAAAGTTTGGTGTTGGTCAGCCAGCCTTCTATCCGCACCTTTTGCTGAGTATTCCAATTCTCATTCTGAGCAGCACTGGTGATATCCTCGCTCTCATCATTCGATAGTGTATCGGCATCATCAGCCCTGCATCCAATCAAGGTAACATCCTGATTCACTACCCAGTAGTCACTTTCTGGATTGGTCCTACTCGAGATGCTTGCAGTAAGGTCTCCGGTGTTTACTGAGTTCTGAACCTCGCCTTCATCACTGCCCCAATCCACCGCTGGCTCACCAATGCATCCTGCCAATGCGGGTAGCAGCAGCAGCAGCCCGAGCAGTAAGGGTGTGTGGCGCACGCCCCTGTGAAGAACCCCTTTGTTGATGAGCATTCTCACCGTATCAATCAGAGCATTATTCGTTTATTGGCTCAATCAGAGCGTGCAGGTCCTCGAGCAGATGGTGCACATCCCAATTTGCCCCAACGTAGACCAGTCGCTTGTTTCCTAGTTGGTCAACGATGAATGTTAGTGTTGTGTGGCCGACGGTATAACTGCCGTTTTCGTCGGTGATGTCGTCAAGTTCACCAGAGTCGTCGTCTTCATCGCTATCATCTTCTTCATGTTCGGTTTGTGAATCGTCGCCGTTGATATGTTCATCATCCACCACAAGATTCCAATCGTCGTAAACATTGACGAGAACCGAGTGATTATCGTGGGTAAGATGTGGCCAATCATAACCCATCTGTTCGGTCCAATTTGCTAAATGGCTGACATTGTCCCGAGCCGGGTCAATGGTTACCGAAAGAAAAATCACTTCGCGTCCGTAAACATCGCCCAACTGAGCCTTCTCCCAGGCAAGATTAGCCTCGATGACGTTGCAAACATCGGGGCAGGCGGTATAGATGAAGGCGAGAACAATTACCATTCCAAAGTAATCAGAAAGGTTGGTTTGCCCCCCGTCCTGATTGAATAAGGTGAAATCCGCTGCGGGAGAAGATTGGTATTCTACACCATGGAATTTTGATTTCTTATTATCGGAAGTCTCCGAGTCAGGTGTAGCCAAGCATCCCGCAAATGGTGTGAGGACCAGCGCGAGGCAAAGCAGTATCACTCCGGTCTTCATTGTCCTTGCGTGGTCAGTTTTTTAGATGTATTTTTCTACCGCTCGCTCAAGAGGTTAAGGTGGCGCGGGCGGGGAGATTCGAACTCCCGCGACGCAAGGTCACCGGATTTCAAATCCGGCGCAATACCCGGCTATGCGACGCCCGCAGTGAGGCGTAGAGGCTGCTATGCTATGGCCTTCACGCTGATTCATGAACCGTAGTAGAAGCCCGGCCTACACCAAGATGGTAGTGTATCGGTTGCTCCTGGATGGGTGATGCCGATGAATAGAATCATCACGATGATGAAGAAGGCAGGGAAAAGTGCAGTCATGGTCATTATCTTCGAATCTTCTTCCCCCCACAGATGCATGAAGATTCCAGCGATGCCGAGCAGTTTAATCACTCCAACAGATATCAGAACGAATACCACGAAATCCATACTGACCACACCCTTCATTGAGAAAGTAAGTGCAACCGCAATAATCTCTACAGCAGTCAATATCAACAATACTGCAAAGTTCAAGTTATATGCATCAAATCCCAATATTTTGTTATGACTCATTTTCATTCCTCCTTAGAATAGATAGAAGGCCGGGAATACCAAAACCCAAACCAGATCAACGAAGTGCCAGTATAGTCCGAAATACTCGATACTCACAGCATTTCTCGGTGTGTAGCCTCCTCTGAAGGCCTTGATTGTCATGTAAATCAGCGCGACCACTCCACCGAGCACGTGTACACCGTGAGTTCCGGTGGTGACGTAAAAGGTAGAGGCAGCCATCCTAATATCGAATACAGCGCTTTGTCCAACGACACATGCATTGGCATGGTGGTCCCATTCTGCGCAATAGGTATACTCAGACGCATGAATGCTAAATCCATCTGAGAGTAGGCTTGGGGCGTGGAAGAAAGGATGTTCTCCATCACCAATCTCAAAGCCAACGAACCACTCAATCAACTTGAACATCAGGAACATACAGGCAAGAATCGTAGTGCATAGCAGGTATATTCCAACCTTCTTGCTGCGTTCTGCATCTGAAATTTCCTTGTTGTGCGCAGTCTTCAATGCCATCACAACTGTGTAAGATGAGATGATGAGTGCAAAGGTATTGATTGCACCGGGAATCAATGTGTCGGGCATGAAGCCGAGCGCAGCATTTGCACCCCCTTGATGAACTCCGCCTTCGGCGATGAAGTAAGATGCAGGCAACCAACAGGCTTGACCTGCTTCAAAGATGCCGCTAGCAAACAATTCTTCGCAGTTCACAATGCCAGTTCGGTAGCGAATATAGGTGGTGAAAAGAGTACTGAACACCATCATTTCAGACATTAAGAACATCCAAACCGCGACCTTTCGGACATCAATGTGCTTGAATGGTGCGCCCTCAGCCTTCGCCTCAAAGGAGCCATCGTGAGCCCAATCTTGCCGCCAGAATACTACAATTCCTGACATGAAGACGGCTAGTCCAACAAACACCCCCCATAATTCTCCGGTGCTGATAGCATATTCCCAAGCATCTTCCTGTATGCTCCACGCTTGCGTGAACACCTTTGCGAACCACATCAGGAAGATGGAAGAACCGAAGGCCATCAGGATTGGAGCCCAAGAATTGTGTGGAGTATGCCAACCGTGGTGGTCGTCATGGGCATCGGCGCGTTCTCCGTAACTCAATCGCCCACCTCCTTTTCAGATACCATCATCTTCGCCATTAATCGCCCTAAGAAGCCAGGTTCACCTTCGTGCTTCTCAGCAAACTTTTGCATTGGCAGGTTATTTGGGTCAAAGGATGGGGTTGGAGGTGGGCTGGTGGTCATCCATTCCATTGACCAACCACCCCACGGGTCGCTGGGGGCCTTGCGGCCCTTCAGACCACTGGAAATCATGTTGTATACCAAAATCAGGTTGCTGGCGAAGAAGATGAATGCCGCGATGGTAATCATCATGTTCCAATCGCTCGCAGATTCAGGCAGCGCGAAGTAATCGCTAGTGGTGATGAAGTAAGTGTGCTGCCGTCTCGGCATTCCCTGAATTCCAAGACGATGCATCGGCCAGAAGATTAGGTTGTAGGCAATGAAGCCAATCAGGAAGTGTAGAACACCCAACCTTTCATTGAGCATTCGGCCGGTTGCCTTGGGGAACCAATAGTAGATGCCAGCGAATAAGCCAAACACGGTTCCACCGACGAACACATAGTGGAAATGCGCGACAACGAAGTATGTCTCGTGCAGGTGCAGGTCCATTGGCACGCTTGGGAAGAACATGCCAGAGATGCCACCAAGCGTGAAAGTCACTAGGAAACCGAGAGCCCATAGCGTATGAGTTCGATAGACTAGACTACCACCATGCATAGTTTGTAACCAGTTGAAAATTTTGATACCTGTCGGAACCGCGACCACCATCGTCGTAATCATGGTAATGAATCGGAGAGCCGGGTCCATTCCGCTAGTGAACATGTGGTGGCCATAGACGATAAAGGCGACCAAACCGATGGCAGCCAGTGCGTAAACCATAGAATTGTAACCGAAGATGGTCCGACGAGCAGATGTTGCGATTACCTCACTGATTATACCGAATGCCGGCACCACAACCACGTATACCTCAGGGTGTCCGAAATACCAGAATAGGTGACTCCAAAGTAGCGGGTCGCCACCTCCTGCAACCTCGTAAAATACCGTGCCTATAGTCCGGTCCAAATAGACTTGAATCAGTCCAATGCCAAAAGCCGGGATTGAGATGAAAAGCATCAGCACGCTGATGAGGATTGACCACGAGAATAACGGCATATTCATCCAGCCCATTCCGGGGGCACGCATGGTGGTGAAAGTGGTCATGAAATTGATTCCCGAAATGGTTGAAGATGCAACAATTAAAATTTGTCCTGCAACCCAAAACGTTACGCCTGAGTGGGCGGTTTCACTAACGATATATGGTGCATAACCGGTCCAGCCGGTATCAGCCCCTTCGCCGGTGAACATACCGGTGAATAGAAGCAGAGCAGCGGCTGGATTCAACCAAAATGCCAACGCGTTCAGGCGAGGCAGTGCAAGGTCATGTGCTCCAATCTGCAAAGGAACAATCCAATTCGCCAATCCAGCAATCATCGGCATGGCAGCGAGGAAAATCATCACGGTTCCATGCATGGTGAAGAATTGGTTGTACTCATCAACGGTCAGGAAGTCATTGCCAGGCGATGAGAGTTGGATTCGGAATATCAGGGCAAACATTCCTCCAACACCGAGGAAGAATAATCCGTTGATGAAATACAATGTTCCAACTTTCTTGTGATCGGTGCTAGTCAGCCAATCAGAAAGCCATGGCCAAAACCGGTCCCAAGCAAATGCATCCGGGTCCTTCCGATAGAAGATGTAGACAATGCAGGCTACGGTAATCAGTATCATCAACAAAATGGCACTCATCAATATAACTAGGCCACGCGCCTCTGGCAGCGGTTCGTCTCCACCTAGTGCTGGTCCTGCTGAGACTCGGTTGGTTACGCCCCATTGGTCACCGCTATTGCTTCCGTCACCATTGACCGAATTGGTATGTAATCTGAGAATTGCATCTCCACTTGCGGGTGAAGTCCATTCTACTGTCCACTGAGTCTGGTCATTGCCGGCTTCTTCGTGGGTAAGGGTGCCATCGGCGTTTTCGTAAGTTAAATCATCAATTGATGCAAGAGTTCCTTCGCTAGCCCATAGGTGGAAGCCACCTTGGTTCTCTCCGGCTACGCTGGTTGGGCCACCGGTGAAGGAGAGATTCAGCTGATAGGTGGTACTCGGTTCGTAATTCGCTGGTAGTCCCTCGATTACCGGCAACACATCGCTTGACGCAGCGGTGCCGTGACAATTGCAGCCGGAGTCCTGCACCCCTGAAATGCCGGTGGGTAATGATTGGCTGGCGGGAGCGAGAATAATCAGTGTAGCCAGCATGGCAAGAATGGCGAGATTGCGAGTGTGCTTGCCGACTTGCATTTATTCACCTCAAGCGTGTACTTCAATGATGGCCGTCATGTATCCGTGGTTATCACCGCAATACTCAGTACACATCATCAATTGACGACCAATTTCGTCTTCGGATGGAGTGTAACTCATTCTGGTCTCAAGGCCGGGTTGAGCATCCTCCTTGAGCCCCCAATCATTGAAGAAAGGCGCATGAGTTACATCGTCGGAATTGATGATGAAGGTGTATGATTCCCCCGCCTTCAACAACAAAACGGGATTGGTTTTTCCCTCTACATCGGCGTATCCAGTGCTACAAACATCCTCGTCTAGGTCACCGCAGTCAAACTCCCAGAACCACTGGTAGCCGGTGACACCAACATTGTGTGCATCTTCATCCAAAGTCCACATCTCGTCAAGCGGAGCCCAAGAGATGAATGCGAGATATACGATGATAACAAACGGCACGAACGTCCAAGTCAATTCCATGGTCAGGCTGCCGTTTTCTTTTGGAAATACTCCGGGGGTGAAATCATCCACATTGTTGTTAGAACCATCCTTAGAACGATATCTCAACGAGTGGTGAAATAGCCAAGCGAAAGTAATCACTCCGACAATGACAGACCACAGCATGAATTCATCAAACAACTCCTGAAAAATCGGGCCACCAGCCTCCATCAGAATCCCCTCAATCGCGGCCGGTGCGCGGCGGCTATATGAGCGTTGTCAGCACACCCCTACGGGGGTGTGAATCTATCTCAGAAGTTGGTTCTTTTTTCGGATGCAAGCGATGGTATCATGCGCTGTATCCACCTCTTGGGCATTGATGGAGGAGTCCATTCTGCCCGATGGCTTGCTTGGCGAGTCTGCTGATGGGGTCGTAATTGCAATTGAAGTTGCACCCGCATCAAGGCGAGAGCAGGTAGTCGGAATCAATCAATGGCGGCAACGATTGCAGATTGCTGTTCGGGCTCCGGCCCAAAAAGGAGCGGCAAATGCGGCGGTGCTCAATGTGCTCGCCACCGCCTTAGATATTCCAGTGACATCCCTGAGACTTGTAAGTGGAGAGAAAAATAAACGCAAGTTACTGATTGTTGAAGATTTGTCTATCAGTGAATTATCAGCGCGAATCCTCGCGCTGTTGGAGGGATGATATGAGCAAGAAGCGGCCAATCAACGACTGGAGCAGCAGCCGCGCCAAGGCAGCCGGACCACCGGATTACAAGGTCCGTTACGAGGCTGCAGGACGTGTTTTAGGCGAGGCACGGGCGAGAAATAGAACCGAGCAGGAAGGTGGATGTGGCTGCCCCATCCTCGTTGAGGGTCGCCGTGATAGGGAGGCGTTGCAGATTTACGGATTTTCGGGGCCAATAGAATTGGTCAATCGGGGCTGGGACCGAAGCCGGATGACCGCCTATTTGTTTGAAAAATATGGGACCCGAAATCCGGTTGACGACCAGGCGTGCCTGATTCTTTTATTCGATTGGGATCGGACCGGGGGCCAATTGACCCATGATTTCAATCGTAGACTGACCGCTTTCGGGATGAAATTGGATACCGAGACAAGGCTGGTAATCGCCCGCGCACTCAAGCCAGAGGGAAGGACTGTTGAGGGACTTGCGCCCCACGCGTATAGGCTACTCGAATTCATTGACAGATTTGACGAAGATGGGGCGCAAATTGAGTGAGATTCAATCCAATTTGACTACGATTCGTGCGCAAATTTCTGCATTTAGGCAATCGCTGATTCTGTCAAGTTCGCGCAGACGATTTGCCAATTCATCCTGCAACTTGCTAATCATCCCTTCTTTCATCCTCACCCAACGCTCATCGGGTTGAATTCCTTCATACTGAGCACGATGTTGAGCTTCATTCAATTGATGCATTTCCCGCCTTATTCTCAAGTCCCAAGCCTGCTCTGCATTAGAACGCAATTCCTCGATTAGGGGAGTTTGTCGCCGCCGTTCATCGCTGAGCAGGCAGTTGTGAAGGGAGTCGAGTGCATTTCCAATGAATTGCTCATTTTCCATCGTTGGCCGGTAAGAATCAACTGAATTGACCAACCGCCACAAAGCGGCATCTTGGGTAGGTAGAGGGTTGCCATCTTTTCCAAGTAGCAACCATCGTCTGATGCAGGTGCTTCGCAAGCCATGAACTGCCCAATCAATGGCGATGAGCCAAGTTGCCTGCTCGGGTATTTCATCGGTTTTTGCTGATGATAGCCATCGGGTCTGGCCAGCATCATCATTCTCATCAATATCCTCACACAGCCAACGAACCACCGGATGCCACGGAGCGAGTAAAGTCAGGTCAGGCCGCTGTCGCGAAATTTCCCTCTCAAATACCACATGTAACCAATGGGGTCCACTGCTGGTTGCCATTTTGGTAATCAATTCCGTCCAGCCGGCATTGCTAGCATCAGCAAGCAGCGGATTTTCGCATCTTGCTGCCAACTTCGCCACCTGCTCATCATCAAGTCGTAGCATCCAAATCTCATCGTCGTTCGATGGATGGAGTTGGCTATCTCCACCAAGTAAAGTCAATCGGTGCACTATCCATCGGCGTAACGAATCGCAATCAAGCCCAAGTCCGTGAGATTCCACCATCGCGCGGAGCGAAGAAATGCCTGGGTCAGGTCCTAACCATTCCCGCTCATCAATCGCCCGTTCAGACAACCAATTTTCACGCTTATTGAGGAGAGTACGCATCTCCGGGTCTTGCTCACCCACATCCGCTGCCGCAACCGGCACAAGCCCCAACTCGGTTTGATGCTCGCCACCAATAGAAGGTCGGTTGAGTTCCGCCCTCGCTACCATTCGCATCGCTTGGCCTAGCATCGGGTCAAGCATGCCCAATGAGTCCTCAAAAAGGCGGATACGATGGTAAAGCCGGTATAGAATTGCAGCATCAATCGTGCCTTCAACTGCAAGGTTGAGAATGACAATTTCCTCCGCCTGTTGGCCAAAGCGGTCGAGGCGACCGATGCGCTGCTCAATGCGCATCGGATTCCACGGCAGGTCGTAATTGACCAATCGATGGCAGTGTTGTTGGTCCAGACCTTCGCTGCCGACTTCACTCGATAACAGAATATCAAATTCGCCGGCCGCAAATGATTCTCGCAGCCGGTCTCTTGCCGCCATCGGGGTGCGCCCAGTCAATACTTCGCAGGTGACCCCATCCGCGCGCAAGCGAGTTTGCAGGTGATTCAGCGTGCCATGAAAGTGGCTGAATAGTAAAATTCCACCAATATTATCCTCCGCTAAACTTGCAGCGACCCATTCCCGCAGGGCTAGATATTTGGTATCGGTCTCACCTAATTCCTCTGCTGCTGCGACAAGTTCACGCAGATTGCCAAGTCGCCGTAATACCCGCATTTCAATTTCGTCTATTTCAACCGGGCCGTCATCATCATCTTCGAGGTCAAAATCCAGCGCTTCGCGCGCGGCAGTTCGGAGTTGGCGCAGTACATGCCGCGCAAATGCAGGCAAGCAGGAAGAAGCCATCCTTTCGGGTACAATCAGTGCCCAGTCGAAGACCTGACCCTCCGGATGGCGCATCTGCACCAAGGTCCGCGACCAGCGTCTCGCCGCTTCGTAAAGACGCCATTCCGCCTCTGTTAGCATGATGTCAAGAGTAATCGCTCGTCGGGTGGCGAGGTTCCAATCAAGGTCACGTCTTCGGCACCGAACCAATAAGTCGTTGAGAGGGCGCAATACTCTAATCAGGTCAGCGAGATGTTGACGACTGACCTCTAATTGATCCGCATTCCATGCACCCTCGTCCAACACCAAATCAAGGGCTTGGTCAAGGCGTGGATCACCGCGAATCCCGACGGTTTGTTGCAATGCCCGTAGGCGGTCAAGAACACCGGGTAAGTCGGGTTGAGCAAGGCTGAGTTGAGCCAGGGCGTCATTCATCATCCGAGTCGGACCCATCGTCCGCTGGAATTGCGCGAGGGTCGGCCAGCGGTCAGGAGCGAGTAGCGAGAGTTGAACCCACAACTCTTCGTCACGGAGATTTATCGGGGTAGCGGTTAGCAACAGCGTTTGCTCGGACCGCATAGATAGCAGTTGGACCGAATCATGTAGGCGGCTTCTCGGATTACGACAATGATGCGCCTCATCAACGATAGTTAGCAATAATTCAGGCATCAAATCAAGCATTTGTTCAATGGTATGAGAGCGGCGTAGCACGCCGTGACTGACGATGATTATTCGCGGCTCACCGGCTCGCATCCTCTCCATTTCTGCTAATAATCTTCGACCGCTGTCAGCGACAATACAGTTCAAGTCAGCCCTATGATAGAGTTCCTGTAGCCACTTTGTCCGTAACCCTCCCGGACAGGTGATTACCACCGGACCAGTCTTGCCAATAGCATGCAATCTACGCAATACTCGGATTGCCGAGATGGTTTTTCCAAGCCCAACTTCGTCTGCAATCAACAAACCACGCCACGGACTTGCCGATAATCTCGCGGCTGGAAGATGCTGATGCGGTTGGTCGTCCCAACGGCCAAAATTGTGCAGCGGCGCGAAATCAGAAGTCGGAATTCGTAAGTCAAGGTCACAGCGTAAAAGACTCCAATCGAGGAGATTAACTCCGGTTTTTTCATCCGTGCCTGTGCCAGCACCCGAAGTGGCCATGACGGCTAATCGGCAAGCGACCGTACTTGAACACTGGCTCCTATTACCAATCTTCAGGCGGAAGGCTCACCCCTTCCTCCTTCACCGAATTGAGCACCACATGAGTGACAGTTCGGAGTATTCCCTCCACCGATAGCACGGTTTTTGAGAGGTTGTCAAGGTCAGCACGGTCGCGAACTCTTGCCAATACCATTGAATCAAAATCGCCTGTTACGTCATAGATTCCAAACACGCGTGGGTCGTCAGCAATCTGATTTTGCAATTCCATCAGTCGTCCCTTTTGGATACGCAATCCGCACAAAACCGTCATACTCCAGCCGATTTTAGTTGGGTCCAATCTAACCCCATAACCTTGTATTACTCCAGATTCTTCCATTCTTCTTACCCGATTAGAAACGGTTCCTAAGGCCACTCCAACCTGTTCTGCAATGCCGCGTAGCGAGGTTCTTGCATCATCCTGCAAAACCTCGATAATTCGTCTATCAGTTTCATCCAATTCGTTCATTTCGTTCTCCCCGGGGCGGTCTTCAATCGCATTATTCAACTGAAGCAACGTGCAGCCCCATCAAGAGGGTGCTTGAACATATTGCCTCAATAAAGTCAGCAAATCCGGCAATCGTTCACAATCAATCTACATTATTCGTAATAGTTGAACAAACACTCAACATGACCCGGAAGGGGCTCATGGTTGAGATTAGATTTTAATTCTCAGGATTTGTAATCCGAGTTATCAAAGCTCAACCACAAACCCTCAAGGGGGCAAAATCAGGTCAAAAGACAGGTCTAATACCCAACCTCCCATCCCTTCTACCGTGACACTCCAATGGCTAATCACCGGGTCTGCATCACTGGGTTGATGGCCTCGTGCTTCCTTCACCGTCAGGTTGAATGTGCGCTCGGAATTTTCTCTGAGAGAGACCTCCTTGATTCTGCCTGATAGTCGCCACGGCTCCTCAACTACCACCTTGGTCAAAGTGACTGCAGATGCCCTTGCGCGCAAGATTGCAACCGGAACAATCCGGTCGCCTCTTTTCTCCATCCGACCGGTTAGCGATGGCAGGTGTCGCTCGCGTTTCCACTCCGCTCTTGTAACTCCTGCGAGCGAGAATAAAATGATTGCAAGTCCAGCGAGCACAGCCACCCGGTCACCGTCATTTGATGGCCCGATTCCCGGCGCGGGTAACTGCGCGCTAGTAGCGGCGAATACCTCGTTTGTCATATCATCGCGAAGCAATACCACGAAGCGCATTTGATTGGAATCTTCTGCATTCGCCGGCAGGTCATAACGAGGGAAATCTAACTCAGGAATAGTCTCAATATGTGTGGTATTTCCACCAGAATTGTGGTCAAAAGCGATGGTAAATCTGTATAGTCTTACAACCGCTATTTGGGGAGGTGCGTGTCCTACGATATCAACAGAATTTTCTAAAATATACATCTGCAAAATAGTGGTATTTGACAGGGTTTCTGCCAGGTTCATGGAAATGCTGACGTTGAGAATACGCCCTTCTTCCCCAGTTACCCATTGCATCGTCAGGTCAAGAGTTGCGCTGGCATTATTGGCCTCGCGAGCCTGTAAAGCGCCACGAAGCGAGAGAGTTTCTGAATCTATTTTCTCACCATCTATGAATAGGTCGCCCGATTCAGCTCCGAGGTCCTCCGCTCGGTATTGGCCGGCGAGGACACCCAACTCATCGTAGCCGGCGTCTCGGCCATTGAGAGATTCATCGTGATGGTGCCAAGAGAACCACAGCGGATTTGATTGCTCGGTGATGTCTTGACGCAGCCCGGCAGTATCAGCCTCAAATTGATGGCAATACTGACAATCCACATGGGTGAACCATTCAACCATTGCTGGAACTTCTTCTGCTGACCTGGTTTGTGAGACGTGAATATCTTCCTCAGCATCGGGGATTGAGAATAGTCCCCAACCGGCCAAAGCGAGCAAAAGGACAGCGACAGCAAATGGCAGCCAACCGCCCTCGTCCTCGTCAAGCATGGCGGTGCGAGTGGGCCGCCCTCCATCAATCTCGCTCAAGCATCCAGCGCAGCACATCTTGTTCGTGTTCGGGCACCATCAGGCTCAATTTTCCTGCAATCCATGCTGGAACTGAACTTACCCGTCCGTCAATTTCCACTTCGAGAAGGATGCCGCCATCCCGCTCGTTGCCCATTGCAATTGCTACCTCATCTGTGAGCAGTCCTTGTAGAGCGAGCGCTGGCAACTCGGAGCGACCCGGTTCATCCCCCGATAGCAGGGAGCGTAGTAATTCGGTAGAGATGGCATGGCGATGCTTGCTTACTCTTGCTCCAAGTCCATGCAATCCCCGAGAAAGTAGACGATTTTTCTGATGACGAATCTGCCATGCCGGCTGGCCCGCTTGTAAAACCCGAATCGGGTGCCAATGTCCACCCGGCCAGCCACCATGTTTTGCATTGGTTCGCGGTGAATCCCACATCCACTTCTTCACCGCGAGAGTGGTCACATGCGCGTAATGACCGCGCCTGAATAAAGCGAGCCCTTCCGATTCAATTCCCCAATCTGCCAGCAGGCTTTCACCCTCGCCTTCCTCGGGCAGTCGCAGTTCATTGTGTCCCGGTTTTGGTGGAGTGAGTGGGTATATTTCTCGTCCGATGTTTCGTGGAAGCGGACGAGCGGCGCGAGCGGCGTTCTGGTCATGTTCCGATTGTTTGAATACCGCGATGAAGAAGCCGCTGCCTTCATTCTCATCGTTCCAGACTCGGATGCACTTTGCAAGAGAATCCTGGATATCCTCTTCCGGAGGAGGAGATAGTGCATCATCCCAACCCGGTAATCGTTGCATTTCATCAATGTCGGTGACGATATTGCAATCATCATCAAGCACCGGCCAATCGGCAAGACCGGGTCGGCAAGTCAGGCCGGGGAAGACTTGTTTCGGGTTAATTTCCTCTAATACAAGCCAAGGAAATGTGCGGAGAGCATCAGCGACTACCGCCTCATTTTCAATCGGGTCAACGGTGCAAGTTGAGTAGACCAAGCGACCCCCCGGCCGTAGCAGCATTGCGCCTCTCTTGAGCAAGTCACGTTGGAGGCGATGCAGCGTCCGGCCGGATCTCGGTTTCCATTTTGACCAAACATCAGTATTCTTGCGGGTAGTTCCGGTACCCGTACACGGAGCATCAACCAGCACTCGGTCAAAGCCCGGTAATGCTACCCGCGGAAACTGCCTGCCGTCGTGCATGGTTACCACCACGTTGAGATGTCCACTCCTATGCAGATTTGAGACTAGCAAATTTGCCCTGCCCGAATTATTTTCGTTGGCGACCACAAATCCTTCACTACCCAACATTTCCGCAATTTGGGTGGTTTTTGAGCCCGGAGCGGCGCACAAGTCCAAAACCCGACTATCAGATTTGAGGTTTAAGGCCTGAACCGGCATCATTGACGCCGCCTCCTGTTGGGTTATTCTGCCAGTACCATGCAATGATTGAATGCGGCCTCGCACTTTTTCATCAGGATTCCGTGACTTCGGCCACGGCATGACGTATGCAGTACCGGGGCCGGTATACCATCCGATAGTTTCGCCCCCGAAATCCACTAATTTTTCACGGGTCCATTGCAAATCTTCGCGACAAGGATTGAGTCTGAGGGTTTCAGGTAATCTTGGCACGGCAGCATCCAGCCAATCATCCGATTCATCTCCCCGCAAGGCACGGACGAGATGGAGGAGCCGGCTTGCTTCCGCGAGTTTGCGCCAATCAGTAATCCCAGCGTCCACGCTGTCGGCGAGTAGGCACCCGTCTTCAGCATTAGCCATCCGACGCCGGCAACCTTCAACGCCCGCACCCACTCAGGGAGAGTTATGGCGATAGGTGGCGGCGAGGTAGTAAGTCCGACCGCTGCCCTGCTTACCACGGCATTACTACTCTGTCCACCGCTACTGGTTTCATGGCCATGGCTACGCGAGAAGGCACAGGGTTTGGGCGAGAAAGGGGCACGCTACACTGAGCGTTTGGTTCCGCTAAGTCCGTTGGTGTTGACTGTACTCGCGCTGTTGTTCCGAGTAAACGCCTTTCTCTCCGGCGACGGTCGCGATGCGCAAGTCGCGGCTTGGTTGCCAGAAGGAGTTGGCGGAGTAGCAGCCCTCCCTTACATTTTTGCAGGCGAAGTTGGGTCGATGTTCGGTGTTTTACTCGGCTTTGCCGCTATGCTTGCTTGGACCACTAAAAGTGCTAATTCGCACGATTCAACACAGGTCCGAACAATGCGTTGGGCGGCTCTTCTTTGGATTGTATTGCTTGGATGGGGCACCCCATCCGACGCATTTTCCATCTCAGCAATCGCCTCCGGATTACCACCGTATGGTTCGGCACCCGAACTATTTGGATTAGACATGATTCTACTCGGTGCGTTGCTGGTTCACCCATTGCTTTCCACCTTAGTAAGATTGGAAATTCACAGCCTCCGATTCGTCTCAAAAAAACGGCTTGGAGCGGCGTTGTTAGTCGGCTGTTTAGCCATGCTGATTTCACAATCCGGCCGAATGGGCGAGGGGGTCGCAGTACTCGTTTTGGGTATTGTTTTGGTAGGTGCAGGTGGGCATCTGATTGTCTCGGAGAAAATCTACGAACTCCGAGGCCAAGGTAAGGGCCGCAAGTGGACCGGGTTGTTGCGCACTTTTGTTCACTCGGGCCTGCTGATTATTTTGGGTACAGCGTGGGTGGCTTATCAAGACCCGTCGGTAGAGTCTTTTTGCAACGCGATCTGGCAAACTAGACTCATCAGTGGCTGGGTGTTAGCCTGTGGGCTTGTCGGCGCGATGTCTCCGATGGCTGGCTTTGATTCGCGGCCGCGACCGGAAGCGTGGGGTTGGCATAGCGGCACTCTCCTCGCCCTGCTTATCCTACCCGGTCTGCCGTTTGCAACTGCGGCGGTCGCGCCGGTTTTCTTGGCTGTCACAACCGTGCCAATCTTGGCAACTCATCTTGAAAGGCGGCCGAATCTGCGCCCTGTCCGACGAATTATTGAGTCAGGATTGATTATCGCCGGCCAAATATTTTTGTTGTATACTTGGGTTGGTGACGATGGTATTCTACTGATGTTATTCGGTTGGTCAGCGGTCGGTGTGGTGCTACTATATCGGAGCGAAAAAACTCCAGCCTCAGTTATGTCAACTTCCGTGATGGATTTAGAGGAGTCAGAATAGTGAATTGGTAATTCTCATCCGGTGGAGAAATGTGGATTTCAATGAGAACATCAGCCCTAACGGTTATACCTTCATCGTCAACGATGAGCAATCCGTAGCCTGCAATGGTTACGGGATGGGATGGACATGACAAGCAAGCGAGAGCCCTCGCGTAGGTACGCGAAGGAGACAGAAATCAGGAAGACAGATGCGGTGCAAACTGCTCTCAAATTAACCGAACTTACCGAACGCGCGCGACGCACGGGTGCAGAGCAAGGACCACTGGTTCCTGTTGAAGCTCTCATCACCATTGAGTCCGATGCGTGGATATGGCAAACCGTTGACCGCGCGGTCCTTGACAAACTCAGTCACCGACTTGTTTTGCAAACTGAGGATGGCCGGCGCCGGGAATTGTTCATGACGAATGGTATTGACGCAGCGATGGACGCTGCGAGCAGAATCGTTGAGTTCAACAACGGCGTGGTGCTAATTGAGAGTTTAGACCCCTGAATCCGCCATTTCAAGGTCATTTGACCTAATCAGGTGCGTTGAAATACGAAAGGCAGGTGGGCGCATCGGATGGCAGTCAAAAAGAGCAAGAAGAAGGGTGGGCCAAACATCCAACAGGCCGCTGGTCTGATTCGCTATTTTGACGAGGAAAGTGATGATGCAATTCAGATTCCAAAGGGTCTGATTTACTTTGTCTGCATCTCGGTTTCCGTAGTAATCTACCTGCTTAACCACAATGTGTTGCAGTGGGCTTATGCTCAACTGACAGGGTTCTAATCCGGCGCTTCGTTCCCGCGCCGGATTAGAGGTTCCTGATGACTGAACTCGGGTGAGATCCGGAGTACAGAGGGTACCCACGCGTGAGTTTCTCACGCAAGGGTGTACAAAGGGTTGCAGCAAGTTGGGTTTAGACTCACAAGGGTCCAACTAGAGGGGAGCCTCTGCTTCAAGGGCTTAGACGCATGGGTATTCGGATAGACCCTTGCGAACAATCCATACTTAATTATTTCATACTCATATATTAATTTCGAGTAGTGAGAAAATTAATATGTGGGTGGAAAATAGTCGAGTCTAATGTCAGGAACTATGTCCCCCGACGGGAAATGGCACTGGAATGGTTCAGAATGGATTCCAGCATCACCTACTTCTACTCCTCCAAATGTGAGCATTGATGAAGAAGCGAATGTGATTAATGAATCCAACCCTGAAACATCAGAATCAGAAACATTGGCACAACAAGTTGTAATGCAACAACCAGAAACGAAATTTCAATTGGCATCTGCTTCTGCCTCAGGAAAAAGGAAAATTATTGGCGGAATATTGGTTTCAATTCTTCTTCTTGGTTCAACTGCATTTTTTTTGACATCACCTGACTCACCGTTAGTTGCATTCCGCGATTCTGATAATGATGGTACAATTGACGCAAATGATGAATTTCCTCATGACTCTTCAGAAACACACGATAGTGATAATGATGGAGTCGGAGATAATGCTGATGATTGTCCACTTGAATTTGGAACATCTAACATAGATAGATCAGGATGTCCCGATGACGATGGTGATGGTTGGTCAAATACAAATGATGTGTGGCCAAATGACCCTTCAAGATCAGTAGATAGCGATGGCGATGGATATGCGGATAACAACGATTTACTCAAAAATGGAGATGCATATCTAAAATTCAAGGCTATAAGTTTACAAACTGATTCTGAGCAATCATACGACGATGATTCAGATCCAGATATGTTCATTAGAATTAAGATTGATTTGGCCTGTGACGGGTCGTACGAAACCACATTAGATTCAAGCATTAAAGCGAACAGTCATTCAGTCTATTCATCAGATGATATGTATGTTATTTATGACATTGATGACAGCAGATTTAATTGGACAACCTCAGAGCAGAGTAAGATCTGTTTTTCAATACACGTTTTTGATGAGGATGGTGCTAACGATGACGAATTAGATTATAGATACAATCAAGGTCAATCCATCCTGTTCTCAAATGATTTCGCAACTGGTTGGCTAAATGAGTTTTCAGAAACGTTAGAATATGAAAATATTTCAAGCGGTGATTACAAGTCTGTAAATATTGAAATTGTAGTAAGTATTATTGAAGGTTTTGATTGAAAACAGAATAATACAAAGGGTATCCCTTTGCGCCATACCTGGTCGCATGGGTAGCGTTTGACTCGGCCCACTGAAAGCCCTTCGAAATTATCAATTCGTTTCAATGGGTATTCGGAGAAACCCATTCAATAAACCGATTTCAATTATCTGTCACCGTCCCCGACCCAGCGCCGGTCACCGTCACGTTTCATTCGTCTCGCCGCCCTGGTAATCGTCTGCTGTAGCGTTGTATATCATGACAGGAGTTATTGGCCTATCCCCACCATCGGTTGCGACTTCACTGATTTGAGTCACATGACTGCATCCAGACGTAATGGTTCCAAACACAGTATGTACTCCATCAAGATGTGATGGATTACTGTCTTCAGGAATCAAGAAGAATTGGCTTCCACCTGTATTTGCACTGCTTGTTTTTGCCATTGAGATCGTACAAGCAAGATGTTGTAGTCCATTATCTGCTTCGTCGGGTATCGTCCACTCACTTTGAACGCAAGAACTCTGGTTGCTCCTTGAGATCCCGTTGCAATAACCATACCAATCTGCAGCGTATCCACCTGTACCATCATGATTTTCAAAAT
>Ga0066376_10001085_pt1 | contig 26440 bp, 19 predicted proteins | sample Knorr_S15_td_Bot_FD_77009 | JGI IMG/M metagenome (GOLD analysis project Ga0066376, IMG submission 77009) | Marine microbial communities from Southern Atlantic Ocean transect - Knorr_S15_td_Bottom_ad_5009_LV_A | ecosystem: Environmental > Aquatic > Marine > Oceanic | place: Southern Atlantic... | reverse complement strand
GATGGATTGCCTTGCCCACATCTTGGAGAGCCGTGTACTTGAGAATATCGACCTTGCCGGTGTCGGGGTCAACCTCCACGTCCACAATATGAACAGCGAAAGCGTTGCCCACACCCCCCGGGTTTACGTTACCTCTACCTACCACGGGTCCGCCGGTGCCGTTCAACCGGGCGGCAATCTGTTTGAAAGTTAGTTTCAGTTCCGGGTCCGACTTGTGGGAGGCCACCCCATCGGCGTAATCGACGTCTTCGGGTCCGACATCCCATGTCCGCGCGGCCCGATGCCGAAGTTGCTCTCTGATGTCCACAGCCGCTTCGTGGCAAGCCCAACCGGACTTGAAAGTCGCCCCGCTGCCAGCGGTAAGAGAGGTGTAGCCGACGGAGTCGGTGTCGCCAATCGACGGGTGAACGTCCTCTACAGGAAGACCCAGCACCTCTGCCACTTGCATGGCCATGGATGCCCGGCTACCGCCGATGTCCGGAGAGCCTTCGACCAGACTCACCGTGCCGTCGGCATTGACACTTGCGGTGGCGCAAGCAGGTCCGCTGCCATTGAACCAGAATCCACTTGCGACCCCTCGGCCCCGGTTGGGTCCTTCCAGAGGCGTCTTGTAATGCTCTGTGTCCATGGCCGCAGCCAAGGTTTCCAGGTTTCCGACGCGCTGCAAGACTGGGCCTGGAATGCGGCGGCTCCCTTCTTTGGAGCCGTTCTTCACTCGAAATTCCAACGGGTCTATCCCCAGCTTTTCCGAAATCTCGTCCATGACCGACTCGGCGGCGAAGGAAGCCGCAGGCACGCCCGGCGCACGGTAGGCAGCGGCCTTTGGCTTGTTTACCACCACGTCGTAGCCTTCGATTCTCCCGTTTGCGATGTTGTATGGCGCCAGCACGCACTGGCAAGCCTGATTTATGGGGGAACCAGGAAATCCGCCTGCCTCGTACATCATCGTGATGTCAGCGCCGGTAATCATGCCTTCTTTATCGGCCCCAATCTTCACCCGTATAAAGCTGCCGGAGGTGGGCCCCGTGCCCTCGAATACCTCCGAGCGGTCCATGGAGACTTTCACCGGACGCCCAGCTTTCTTCGAAAGCGCAGCGGCGACCGGCTCTAAGTAGGTAACGGTCTTACCGCCGAAGCCACCGCCGATTTCCATTGGAATCACCTTCATCTGTGAGACCGGAATCCCCAGGACGATGCTGGTGAGGTCTCGCATCTGGAAATGACCTTGGCTGCTGCTCCATATCGTCAATTTCCCGTCTTCGCCCCACATAGCGGTGGCAGCGTGGGGTTCAATGTAACCCTGATGTACGGTGGCAGTTCGGAACTCACGCTCAACGATTACGTGAGCCTGTTTGAATCCCTGGCTCGGGTCTCCTACCTCGTAAACGAAATGGTTGGCGATGTTGGTAACCTTCCCGTTGTCGTTCTCATCCCGCAGACCGCCGGGGCGTATGTCGGCGTTTTCCACGTTGGCGAGCCGCTCGTGCAATACGGGGGCATCGTCTTTCATGGCATCCAACACATCGGTGACGCCGGGCAGCACCTCGTAGTTCACGTCAATCAAGGAAAGGGCTTCCTCAGCCACATGGAGACTGGTAGCCGCCACCGCAGCCACGGCATGCCCCCTATAAAGAGCTTTTTCCGCTGCCATGCAGTTGTTGCTAATCCATTTGGAGTTAGTCATGGCGCCTTCGCCCAAATCCGTCAATTTACCGGCGGGCTGGGTGAAATCCGCCGAGGTTACCACTGCCTTGACGCCCGGTAGGGCCAATGCTCTGGTGGCATCGACGGACTTTATGCGAGCGTGGGCATGAGGACTACGCAAGACCTTTCCGTAGAGCAATCCAGGCATGCTGATGTCAGCGCTGTACCTGGCCCTACCAGTAACCTTATCTACCCCATCGGGGCGGATGGGCCTAGTACCCACCACGTTAAATTCTTGGTTCGAGAGAACGACATTGGAAGCCATTGCTTTTCTACCTCTATAATTTTTGGTTCTAATTCAGGAAATGTTATCACGGGGTATCTTGGGGCAATCGCTCCAGTTCCACAGCGAACCACAATGCCATACCCCCGCTGCGGTCATCGAGACCGAAAACCGCAGGACGGTCCAAGTACTCCCTGATTCCCGTTTGAACTCCGGTGCTGGCGCAAGCGTCGACGATGTTCCCTTCTTCGTCGATGCGTTCCGACACCCCCTGCCAAGCCAGTCTCAGAGGCTCGATATACTCAGCGTCCAGCCAACCCAGGCGCACTCCTCTGGCGACCGCATACCCGAACATGCACGTGGTGGTGAATTCATGGTAGGAACCAGGTTGATCCAACACGTTGGTAAACATGCCCGAAGGTTGTTGCAATTTTATCAACGCATCCAACAGCTTTAGGCACATATCCAGGATTCTTTCCCTGGCTGGATGGTCCTCGGGCAGGTATGTCAGAGTCTCGGAAAGACCCATCAAGGCAAAACCGTTACCCCTTCCCCAGAAGTAGGGCGCTGACCGGCAATGCCAGAAAAGACCGTTGCTCTGCTGTATGCCAGCGTCCAACATAAACTGGGTCAACATCGTCAAATAACGGGCGTCACCGGTAACCTCAAAAGCCCGGCCCAAAATCGCTCCGTTCATGAACATATCTTCGGTTCTAAAATCCGGGTCGGAGGGTGGCGGAGCGGACCCAGGAGCCACCGCCTGATACCGGTCAGCCACTTTCACCAGCAGGTCGGACCAGCGGGAGTCTCCCGTGGCCTCAGCCAACTCAGGGCCCCAGATTACCCCGGCCAGGTTCGCTCCACTGGGGCTATCACCAAAGGGGTCGTCAGCTAACAAGCCTGCTCGCTCTAAAAATTCCGCAATCTCAGGCGCCGGTCGTTGGTCGTTGGGGGCCAAGGCGGCCAAGCGCAACCGACCGCTGATTCCCACACCTTGGGTGTAGTTGACCGGGTCCAACTGATGGCCGTACACCGAGTCCAGTATGCTGGCTATCCGAAGCCGGGACCGGGACCGGCGGGAGTCTAAAGCCTGCCTAGCGGGAGAAGGATCCCAACTGCCGAACTGGGGTATGAAGTTCCAGAGACGCCCAAGTTCAGGACCCATTCGGGCACTAGGAGCTTCCAAGCGTAAGCCGGGAATGGGCCCAAGGCCGTTAGGTATGCCGTTTCCCAGAGCATCCAGCAGTGTACCCTCTCCCCACATTGGTCTGGCCGCCACGGCAGGCGCCAGACGCAGGGCCGCTGCGTTGGCTTCCCAGCGGGTTTCGTTGCTGTTCACCAGTTCCAACACCAAGTCGGGGGCTTGAAAGCAAATCCAGCGCCATAGATAACGGGATTCGGGGTCGTTCTCGTGGTTATAAAAATCGCCTTCCGGTGGGTAGCCGGTGCGGGGGTCACCACCGGATGCATTGCCGCGGCCTCTGCCGGTTAGCAGCCCTTCGGGGTTCCCGCAAGGGATAGCGCTTAGGGCGATGTCCCCAGCGTATCTTTGGCCCCCGGAGGCAAACATATCCAATGCGCCTAGGGCCTGTTCCACGTCGGTGGCAGTGCCTGACAAGCCGGATATCAGCAGCACTCTGGCTCGCGTAGCGGTGGGAATATAGGCGTCGGCATCAATAATGGCCGGAATCTGGTCTCCGGAACGGGTGACGCCGCAAGCGGACATGGTCCAGAGACTGGGCCTTCTCTTGACCAATGTTTCCAAGTATGTGCGAATGTCGCCGATAGGGTCTGAGACGCCACCGTCAGAAGGCTCGGTCATAATCGGCGGCCGCCCTTTACCCCTTCTGGACCATGTTGATATTTACCGGGCGAGCGTCGATAACAGTGAAGCTCAATGCCGTGGTCCCCAAGCCTTCGGTGGAATTTGTGATTTCGAGACTGTGGGGGCCTTCTAAGTATTCGATTTTGTCCCCTTCCAACCTGAAGGGCCGGTCGTGACCGGGATAGAACACTTTGGCCGAGGCGACCATCTTTTCCACGCTGGACCGGGCGTCTTCCACGTCCCAAAACACGTTGGTGGGCAGCCCGCGCTTGACGCTGCCGCTGTCCGGCAGGGCATCTCCGGCAATCAGGACTCTTTCGTTTCCGGCACTGACCGCAACGCTGATGTGTCCTTTGGTATGACCGGGGGTTTCGACGATGGATACACCTTCAATAATCGTGTCTCCCTCGGAGACGAGCTCCAATTTCATCTTATCCACCATATCTGCAAGGTATTGGGCGCAAGCCATGTCGGCGCGGTTGGGATTGCGGGCGTAATCCATCTCGATGGGATGAACCAGAATCCGTGCGTTGCGGAACAAGTCAGTGTTCTGGCAGTGGTCCCAATGCATATGGGTCAAGATGACGATATCCACATCTTCCGGGGCAAGGCCCTTACTTTCCAAGGCTTTGTGTAGCCAGACTCTCCGCGAAGACGGTCCTGTATCCACAACAATCGTCTGGTCGCCCACTGTGACCAGGGAATTGGTGGACATGCCAAAGGAGCCTTGGTCGGAGTTGAAGGAGAATCCGTAGGTTAATACGTCGATGTTGGCACCGGGCATGTTGTTGGGCCTCCTGGGTAGCGCGTGGGATGATTTTTTTAGGAAGGATGTGCGTATTTGCGCTGAGTACTCCGCCATCCGTTTTGTCGAGTTTGGGCTCTAGGTTCAGAAATCCAGAGGATGACGGGTTACTTGAAATTTGGCATTACCTTCTCAGCGAACAGCCTCATGGAGCCTTCGATTTCATCGAATGACAGGCCACCAGCGTCCATATAGCTCAGGAAGTCGGTCACATGCCGCGATTCCAGGTCTCTGACGGTTTCGTTGACTTTAGCCGGATTGCCTATGGCGCTCATGGACTCGGGTCCTCGCTTTTCCAGCAGATCGGGTTTGATGAACGGGTCGTTGACGTAATTCTCATAGCCTTTGACGCCACCGGCATTGGCCAAAACGGCCAAAGGCCGACGCAGAAACTCGCCCATATCACCAGCCCATTGCAGTCTGGGAGTCATGATTTCCAAAGCCTCTTCTTCGCTCTCAGCCACGAACATGTTCCGGACTGCGGCGACGGTTATGTCCTCGCTGGCCACACCGGAGTCTCGCATCTTGGTGTAGTAGAGGTTTATCAGGTCTTGGTCCGACTCAGGGGAAGCAGGGAAGAAAGAGCTTCCCACAGTGAACAAGCCCCAGCGGTTTTTTACGGCAATGTCCACTGACTCGGGACTGTGGGTCACCGCCATCCATATTGGAGGATGAGGGGATTGCACCGGCTTGGGGAGCACCATGACCTCGGGGAAAGAGTTGAACTGGCCATCGTAGGAGAACCGTTCCTCAGTCCACGCTCGGATTGCGATATCCATACCTTCCACTAGACGCTCCCTGGATTCGGTGATATCCAGGCCGTAGATATCAAACTCCCGTTTCTGATAGCCCCTTCCGGCGCCCACAATCAATCTACCCTTGCTGATGATGTCAAGGGTCGCCAGGTCTTGGGCCATGCGCAAGGGCGAGTGCCATGGCACGATGGTGCAAGCGACGCCGATGTTCACCCGCTCGGTCTTGGCTGCTATGGCCGCCAGCATGCTGTGAGGCGAGCTCACAATGCTGTGTTCGCTGAATGCGTGCTCTGCAACCCATACCGAGTCGAACCCCAATTCCTCGGCCAGCACGGCGCCCTTCAGGATATCTTCGTAAACCTCAACGTCCGTGCGGCGCACCGGATTGGGGTTAACTTTTCTTTCATCAGCGTATTGCTCGTGAAGTTGCGGTCTCTGACCTACGAAGAAGCATCCAAATTTCATCATTACACCTTGTGCGCGTCAGTGTTTTGCCAACCAAGCCACTATTTAACGCAGAGGATGCAGAGAACGCTTAGGAATTGATATAAAATCCTCCTCTGCGGTCTCCGCGTGCTCTGCGGTGGAGAACAGGCCTAATTCTTAGTTGACACCGTCCACGTTTTTATAGGTCTGGCTCATCATGGCGCCGGAATCGGCCTCCACGTCGGCGAACCAACCTAACAACGTGCGGGTCAAAGGATCTACCGCAGGGTCGTGGGCAGCCACGATGTACTTATCCCGCACCGTGGGTTTTTCCTGTTTCTGAGCGGCCTCTTTGATGCACTGAATCTTCTCGGCATCGGACATGTCAGAACCCAGAATCTCCATCCTTTCCTTGAAGTTGCCGTCCTCGGTGCCCTCAGGTTGGAAGCCCAACTCCCGGATGCGCCGGTCCATCAGGTCTCCGTGGCTAACTTCCCTTTCCGCCACGAAACTCAGACAGTGCTTGAGGCCGGCATCGGCGGTCTTGTCGGCCCAGGCTTTGAGGTAAATGCCAGCGCCATACTCTTGGAGCCGGATGGTATTAAGCAGTTCCACGTATTCGGGTTTAGTGTCAGCCATGATTTTCTCCCATTCAGTAAATTATTTGAGATTGACCGAATTGTATACGTAGTGTTGGCACAAACTTCGGATTAGGTTACAAGGTCGTGCCAATGGTTTAATCGTATAAACTGATTTTGGCTATAGTACTGCGCTTACCCCTGCGCCTATAACAAGAACTATCCCTAAAAGAGAAACAAGGCTACAGCCAAAGACACCGACTCTATGGCGTAGAGGCTCAGAAAGGATTTGCCTGGATAGTACGTCCCCGGTTTTGCTTATGGTGTAAGCTTCTTCGCCCGGCTGTCCATCGAATTTCTTGGCGGGCACATAGGAGAAACGTATGTAATATGCGTCCTCCCTCTCCTCTGCTGCTACGACTTCGTAGGCGAGCAGCACCGTCTTCCAGCGTCCTTCATAGAATGCGACGTTGTTCTTCGCATTCTCCAAGGCAATTTCTTGCGCTTGCTCCAAAGAAACAAATGAATCGGCCATATCAACTATCCCTAATCCAAAAGTTGGGCCTGGGGACGGAAGCGCAGATTGAAGTCAAGATACACGAGATTAGGCGTGTGGGCAATAGGAAGCAAACGAAGTTTATTCGGAGAGCGAGCCGGTTTTAGTTTCAAGGTCCCCAATCGGGTTCTGTGTCATTTCCGGCAAAGTTAGTTAGACGCGTGGTGTTCCCGCCGTCCGAATCAATTACATAGATTTGCGATTTTCCGTCTCTGTTCGATCGAAACACAATCTTCTGTCCATCGGTTGACCACGCTGGGATGTAGTCGGTTGCACTTTCGTTCGTCAGTCGCATTGGATTACTTCCGTCCGCATTCATAACCTATATTTCCAGGTTCCCGTCCCGGTCGGACACGAATGCTATTTTATTACCATCTGGTGGCCAACTCGGAACTTAATCTTTTGAAATGTCGCTCGTTATCCTTGTCTGGTCTGAGCCATCTGAATTCATAACGTAGATTTCCATGTTACCGTCTCGCTGGGAGGCAAACGCTATACTCGATCCGTCAGGTGACCACGTAGGATAATCGTCGAAGGCCGATTGGCTTGTCAAGCGAGTCTGGTTCGAGCCATCGGATTCCATAACATATATTTCCCGGTTTCCATCCCTCTCAGAAGAAAACGCAATCTTTGTTCCGTCCGGCGACCAATCAGCGTGTAGGTCATTTTGGCTTTGGTTCGTCAGTCTAGTCTGTCCAGAACCATTGGAGTTCATGATGTAGATTTCAGAGTTCCCGTCCCTGACAGACTCGAAGGCAATTTTGCTACTGTCGTTTGACCAAGCGGGGTATAAGTTATGTCCGATGACGCTTGTAATTCGTTCAATGTTCGTGCCGTCGGCGTCCATCACGTATATGTCCCAGCCGTTCACACCATCCGGCTCCCGAGCAAAAACAATCTTGCCGTTGGAAGGCGTCACTGTCGCGGTAGGCGTAAGAGTAGGTGTGGGCGTTACAGTATGGGTTAACGTGGGCGTGTGGGTTGGATCGCCTGGCGGCTGAGGCGTGGCGGTCGGTCCTGACGTTGGCACCGCTGTGGGAACGGGAGTCGGTATTGCTGTCGCCGATGGCACCGGCGTCGGCGTCTGACTGGTGAAAGCGATGTTGGCTGACACAAACCTCTCTCCTCGCATCACCACCGTTGCCTTGGATCCGTCCTGACTGGTTGCTCCTTGCCAGCTTATAGCCGATCCTGTGATGTCTGGTTTCGCTTCCATAGTAACGGTGCTTCCAGGCACGTAGGTTCCGTTGCTCTGGGCCAGTTGGTGCAAGGTCACCGTCCCGCCGGGCACCCTTATCACAATCTGCCCTCCCAGTACCTGCAGGCCATTTACAAACAACTTAAATCCTGGAACAGGAACGGGGGTTGCTGTTGGCCGCAGCGTCGCTGTCGGCCTGGGTGTTGGCGTCGGCGTGGGAGAAGGCGTCGGCGTGAACGTGGCCGTTGGCTCGGGCTCCAAGCAGGTTGCTACCAACAGCCGGTCACGGTCCATGGTTACTGTTATCGTCCTGGAATTTCGCGATGCGCCTTGGGGTACGCTCCCCTCCCAAGCTCCAAAGTCGGCAGAGCACTGGGCAGTCACCACCACGTCTCTACCTTCAGGGTAACGTCCGTCGTCGCTGGATGGCCGCACGGTCACGGTGCCCAGACTCGCTGGTTCCACCTCAATATCCAGTTTGTACTGCACCACCTGCTTTGGCGTGGGCACTGGGATCGCAGTTGCGGCTGGCACCGGGATGGGCGTTGACGTAGACGGTGTAGCAGTCGCCGTAGGTTCCTTTGGAGGCGATAGTATTGATGTGGGTGGTGTTTCCGGTGTGGGAACCTGTTCGGGTTCTCTGATGGTCAGAGCAAATACGCTGAGTTGGTCAACTTGCGTCTTGGCCGTTGCCGCGGCGAAATCTACCATGGTGTCCAGCAATTCCCACGCCCCGTCGTGATAGTGCTGGATTATCACATTGGCTGGGTTACTATCCGCCAATGTTTCGTCAACGGAACTGAACCTTGCGGTGATTGTGATGGCTTTTAGTAACGGCTCACTGGATGTCAGGTCGAATATCGTGCCGGTGGAACGGTATTCTCTTGCCAGCGCAGGCATGTCCCCTATGCTAAATGGCTCATATGTCAGTTGGCTGGTTGAGCCAAACGTTCCTGCTTCAATGTCTATCGTCACATCTCCCTGTGGGGACAACAACTGGGCTGCTACGTCCGGGGCCACAAATACTGCGACCGACTCGGTCGGGTCAATAACTAATTCGCTGCCTGAGGAGCTTGAGAATACTCCCGCTGCGGCCAAGCCGCCGGCGATGGCTCCAATTAATACGACTAACCCCAGACCAGCAAGTATCGTTTATCGTTTTTGTTCGGGTGCTCGGCTTGGGGTGGGACAAAATCTGGCGCAGGGTGATTGGTCCGGTCTTGTCGATGGTAAACTGCTCGATCCCCGGCTTGCCGACAAACCCAGAAGCCGGTCGGTAAGACAGCCTAATATCATAGTAGTCTTCGCTTTCCTCTTGCCTTACGACCTCCCACACCAAATCGCCTTGAGAGTAGGTGGAGCCGTAGAAATCTCGGTTGTCCCGGGCGTGTTCGATGGCCCGAACTCGGGCTTGGTCCAATGATATATAGGCGAAGGCCTCACCTTCAGCGGTGAACTCTAGTTTTTCTTCTTTTTTGTCTTCTTCTGACATTTACTAGTCAACCGGTGAGAGCGCTCTAAATCGATTCAGAGAATCTTGGAACTGAGCAATTCAATGTATGCATCAAAACGTATTGACTTGGCGAAATTACACTATCCAAATCGTTAACGCAAGCCTCACTAGCATAGTTATTGAGAGAGCTATTTTGAGGTATTGGTAACTATGTATTTGCGTCGAACTACTAGCCAAGGAGCGTGATACAATTTTGGCATTAATTTCAGCGCCCAATCAGGCATCCGTTCCCGGTTTTGTTATCAACTGAAAAACCTATTTCAGGCGAGGAATCCAAGTGGCCCAAAGCTCCGAGGCCCGCAGAGCCATAGTCAATACCATTCGCGAGTTCGTGCGCCGGGAAGTCACCCCCGTGGCCTCCCAGATGGAACACGCCGACGAGTACCCGGTGGAATTAGTGGAGCGGATGAAGGAACTTGGCTTGTTCGGTGCCATTATTCCAGAGGAATATGGTGGACTGGAACTGGACATTGGTACCTATGCCTTAATCATTGAAGAGATATGCCGGGGTTGGATGAGCCTGAGTGGGGTTCTAAACTCCCACCTGATAATGGCCTACATGGTGGCCACCAACGGTACTCAAGACCAAAGGGAACAATATTTGCCATTGATGGCCACCGGAGAGAAACGGGGCGGCATCTGCATCACTGAACCCAATGCCGGAAGCGACGTGCAGGCTATCGAAACTCGGGCCGTTCGGGATGGCGATGAATACGTGGTCAACGGCTCCAAAACCCTCATCACCAACGGTCGACACGGCAACACCTTTGCTCTGGTGACCAAGACCGACCCCAACACCGACCCGCCCCGCCGCGGCATGAGCATCTTCATCGCCGAAAAGGGCCCTGGGTTCAACGTTACACGGGATGTTCCCAAGCTTGGATATAAGGGCGTGGACACCTGCGAGCTTTCCTTTGACGATTACCGGGTCTCTGGGGGAAATCTGATTGGCGGTGAGGAAGGCCAGGGTTTCTACCAAATCATGAGCGGCCTGGAAGTAGGCCGGGTGAACGTGGCAGCCCGCTGCGTTGGCATCGCCAGGGCAGCCTTGGAAGACTCGATAAAGTACGCCCAACAAAGGAAGACCTTTGGCAAGCCTATCGGCGAACACCAAGCCATCCAGATGATGCTGGCCAAAATGGCGACGCAGATTCAGGCGGCCCATCTGATGGTCATGCATGCCGCCGACAAGAAGGACCGGGGTGAGCGAGCCGACCTGGAGGCGGGAATGGCCAAGCTCTTCGCCAGCGAGATGTGCATGCAGGTGGCACTGGACGCTATGCGAATCCACGGCGGCTACGGCTACACTCAGGATTTGAACGTGGAGCGGCACTTCCGGGACGCTCCGCTGATGCTAATCGGCGAAGGAACTAACGAGATTCAGCAAATTGTCATAGCCCGCAACCTGCTGAAGAATCACCCCTCTGGGGATTTTCTTTACGACGCAGGCCTGTAGCGGCAGGCTATTAGAAAAAGATTGCCCAGTAATTCGGCAAATATAGGGGAACAAAGATGGTACGCACCAACAAAGATGCAGGCATTACCGAAACGCTGGCCAAGTTCTCAGCGGAACTAACCTACGAAGACCTGACCCCAGAGGCAGTAGATTGGGCCAAATATCTGTGCCTGGATTTCGCCGGAGTTACACTCAGCGGCTCTACCACGCCTTCGGCTAAAACCGTGGTAGAGGCTTTGGAAGGGATTCAGCGGCCCGGGCCTTCCGCCATTGTGGGCACGTCGGTGCGGGTTTTGCCCGAGTACGCCGCCATGGCCAACGGAATCGCATTTCACAGCGTCGAACTCGATGACATAAACAACGAGGCTTCCCTCCATCCTGGAGTCGTAGCCTATCCCACCGCTCTGGCGATGGCCGATATGTCTGAGGTTAACGGCAGAGATTTTATCTCGGCTGTAGTGGCCGGATATGACGTGATTGTGCGCCTTGGCCGTGCGTTAAAACCGGCCGAGCACTACGGCCGGGGCTTCCATCCCACGGCCACTTGCGGGACATTCGGAGCAGCAACTATCGCAGCACGGTTGTTGGGCCTGAAAGATGAACGCTTTAATTACGCTTTGGGCATCGCTGGCAGCCAGACATCGGGCAGCATGGAATACTTAGCGCAAGGGGCATGGACCAAACGATTCCATCCCGGCTGGTCCTCCCACAGTGGCATCTGGGCTGCCATTTTGGCTCGCTCCGGTTACATCGGCCCAACCACCATCCTCGAAGGCCGGGACGGATTCTTGAACGCCTACTCCGGCGACCCCGACCCAGAATCGGTGTTACGTGATTTGGGTGAGGAATATCTGGTTACTCGCACCGGTGTTAAGCCCCATTCCTGTTGCCGTTACAATCAAGGGCCCATCGATTGCCTATTGGACTTAAAGAATACTCACAACATCCAACACCAGGACGTTGAAGAAGTGCGGATTGGAATGCTAAGCGCAGGCTGGGGTCTGGTTGCCGCCCCGGAAGAATATAAGAGGAACCCAACGTCGGTGGTGGACATGCAGTTCAGCATGCCCTTCAGCGCTGCCGCAGCACTGGTTTATGGCCGGGCTTCGCTGGCCGAGTACGCTCCAGGCGTCCCGGAACGAGCCGAGGTCAAGAACATCATGGACCGGACCCGGTGCGTCGCTGACCCTCAGTTGGACGCCGCCTACCCCAAGCAATTTCGCGCATGGGCTGAAGTGCAGACCAAAGACGGTCGAAGCGTCCGTAGCGACATCGAATACCCCAAGGGCGACCCTGAAAACGCACTCAGTTGGGACGAGATGAAAGAGAAGTTCCTGAGTATTTCATCGCCGGTGATATCAGCCAACCGCCAATCGGAAATCATCGCCAGGATTGAGTCGCTGGAAGAGATGACCGACGCCCGCGAGTTAGCGGCGCTGCTGGTCACTGAGTAGGTGGTGGCGCCGAAATCCCCCCAACCCCGCTTTCCAAATGAGGGCTTTTTGGCAGGCTGCAGGCTGGAGATAGCGAGTTTGTGATATGAGCCTGCCATTAGAAGGCGTTAGGATTCTGGAGCTTTCCCAGGCCATAGCCGGGCCCTTCGCCGCCCGCACCCTGGGAGACTTGGGCGCCGAGATTATAAAGGTTGAGCAGCCAGGGGTGGGCGACATGTCCCGCAGGATGGGGCCCCACTTCTTGGGCGGGGAGAGCGCCTACTACCTGAATTTCAATCGCAACAAGCGCGGCATCACTCTAGATCTGCGCAAGCCCGAGGGCAGACAGGTTTTCTACCGCCTCACCAGCGTCTCCGATGTGGTGTTCGACGCCTTCCGGCCCACCGTGCTCCCCAGGATGGGCTTGGAATACGCCAGCCTGAAAGAAGCGAATCCGACCATTATCTCGTGCTCCTTGTCGGCGTTCGGACAGGAAGGGCCCTACCGGGACCGACCCGGCTTCGACGGCATCGTCCAAGCCATGGGCGGAGGCATGAGCGTCACTGGGCGGGAAGGGGAGCCGCCGGTGTTCATGGGTTTCCCCGTGGGGGACTTGGTAGGCGGCTACGTGGCGGCTTTGGGCATATCCTCGGCGCTTTACGGGCGACGGGAAACCGGAGAAGGCAGGCGTTTGGACATCAGTTTGCTGGATGTGCAGGTGGCGCTTCAGGGACACTTGGGCCAGTTCTACCTTGTGTCCGGCCAAGTGCCCAAGCCCATCGGCTCCAGCCATCCGGCCAACCTTCCCGTGGGCGCCTACCAGGCCAAGGACGGTTCCTACATTCAAGTTCATTGCGCCAGCCAGGAGTTTGCCATGCGCCTGCTGGAGATGGTAAGTACCGAGACAGTAGGCAACCCAGAGCTGTTCACCGACCCCCGATTCGCAACCCAAGCCGACCGGATGGCCAACCGGGATGCCTTGGACCAAGTCCTGTCAGAGGCTTTCGCCACCAAAGACCGTCAGGAGTGGGTGGACCTGTGTGAGAAGTGGAGTGTGCCGGGAGGTCCGGTCAACAATATCGCCGAAGCCCTATCCGATCCTCAGGTCCTGCTCCGGGATATGGTAGTGGATATGAAACATCCGGTTGCTGGCGAGTATAAGACCGTGGGCAACCCGATAAAGTCGGGAGAGCCGGACCAATTCAGTCCGCCTCCAACTTTGGGTCAAGACACGGATGACGTATTGGGAGCATTGCTGGGTTATCGCACCAACCAGATTCAAGAGTTGCGAGATGCCGAAGTAATCTAGGTAGCATTTTATTGCCATTATTCCGTTCGTCCTGAGCCAGTCGAAGGATATTCAACACCTGGTGCACTTAGGCGGACCTCACTACCTACACAGATACCAGGGCTCATGGTGAAGTTGCTAAATTACCTAACTTGCTCTAGATATGGAGTTGGTTCGACAAGCTCACCACGAACGGTATTAGACAGCGGAATTAGGGCGCGGCATTAACGACTGGTAACACCCAGCAGCATTAATAAGTGATATTAACTAGCGGTAGTAACGAGAGGAATTAACGAACGATGGTGAATAGCCGAGATTAAAACCCGTGATATTTACAAGTAGTGCAGACGGGCTACTCGGTACTACACGACTGCAAGACTTTTACAGCACCACTTCAAGTTAGAAGCCAATCATGGTCAGCGGCAGAAGTTAACAAGGAGGCACCATGGCTACAAACGCAAACATCGGGATTTTAGTGCCCGGCGCATTTGCCGGGAATCCACCGACGCTGGACGAGTACAGCCAGTTCTTCCGCAGCACCGAAGAATTGGGATTCCACTCTCTGTGGGTCATCGACCGAGTCTTTCACGGCATTAACATCATCGACCCTCTTTTGTTATTGACCTGTGCCGCCACAGTCACATCACGGGTACGACTGGGCACGGCAGTCTATCTGTTCGTGCTGCGAAACCCAGTGTTGGCCGCAAAGACCATTGCGACGCTGGATTATTTGTCAGCCGGACGGGTCACCTTGGGCATTTCGCTGGGCGGGCGCGACAACGAGTTCGAACCGTTGGGAGTATCCATGAAACGCCGAGTCAGCCGGTTCGAAGAGGGTCTGGCTCTCATGCGGCAGCTTTTTACCGAGAAGGATGTTACGTTCCATGGCCGTCACTTCAACGTGGATAACGTGAATGTTGACCCCAAACCGGTGCAGAAGCCGAGCTTGCCGATAATCATGGGTGGATCTGCCGATGCTGCCTTGAAGCGCAGCGCCGAGCTAGGCGACGGTTGGGTCGCTGGAGGGACATCCAGCCCAGAATTGTTCGGGGAGGCTTGGCAAAAAGTTCGTGGTTACGCCCAAGCCGCTGGTAAGAACCCCGACAGCTTGGAATCAGCGAAGCTGATATACGTCAACGTGGGCGACGACCGCCAGAAGTGCAAAGAGGAGCTTGAGGCTTTCACACACCCCTACTACGGTCCTCAATACGACGTGGAAAACTTCTGCGCGTTTGGGTCGGCCGCCGATTGCGCCGCCAAGATTCAGCCCTACATAGACGCCGGGGCAAAAACCATGATGCTCGGCCCGGCTTGGCCCGACGTGGCACAGATTACCCGCATCGCCAAAGAGGTTTTGCCTCTGCTCAAGTGATGATGCCTACTTTCCGGCCACGCAGGGAATTCACCATAGCGACACTCCCCGGAATGACACTTCGACGGGCTCAGGGCAAACGGAGATTTTTTAGCAAGCTGGCCTGGCCAGGACACTGGGAGAGACCTTTCGGTTTAGCCAGCGACCGTCGGAGGCGCTGCCCAGCAGTTGGCCGTTCTCCACGATTACCTTCCCTCTGAGGATGGTAGTCACCGGATATCCGGTGGTCTGGAATCCCTCCCAGATGGAGTAGTCGGAGTCGGCGTGGAGGTCGTCCAAGGTCAGCTTCTTGTTGGCGTCGGGGTCGAAAAGGACGATATCTGCGTCGCTACCCACGGCTATAGCCCCTTTTTGCGGGTACATACCCAGGATTTTGGCAGCGTTCGTCGATGTGATCTCCGCAAAACGTTCCAGTGAGATTCTTCCGGTGGACACCATTTTGGCGTAGGTGACCGGCATGCGGGTTTCGATTCCGTTGTGGCCACCGCAAAGGGTGGTCACCGTATCCCCGGACAGCTTCACGTCTTTATAGGTTGTCCATTCATCTGTGGCCGTGGTGCACATCGGTCCGTCTACCAGTCCCTGTTGCAGAGCATCCCGGTCTTTTGCGAACTTGATGGCGGGGTAGGTGTGTATCGCCAGTCCTTCTGGCTTCTTATAGTCTTCGCAGGTAAACTCCAGGTAGTTGTGCAATGTTTCGCCGTAGATGGGCAGTTGTTTGGCCCTGGCTTCCGCGACTGCTATCACTCCCTCTTCGGCTGTGGTGTGGACGAAATAGATGCCGGTCTCGGTCTGTTCGGCCAACCGGATGACTTTTCTAAAGGCCAGGTCTTCGGAGATGTTGTTGTGCACCAAGTGCAGGTTATAGCCTTGGTCCCGACCTTCCCGCTTCAGCTTCTCTTCCATGTAGGTAACGATATCGTCTTCCTCGGCGTGAACGGCCATGATGCCGCCAGCCTTGGCTACCTCCTGAAATATCTCCCACAAGTGGCCGGTGGGACAGCGGGCGAAGAAGGTGGTAAATATCTTGAAGCTGGCCACGCCGGACTCGATCGCCTCACCGATTTCGCCTATTGTCTGAGGAGACACCGCTCCGGCCAGAATGTAGTGGAAGGCAAAGTCGGTGTAGGAATGGCCCTCGAACAACCTTCGGCGGGCGTCCACCAGACCCATTATTGGGTCTGCGGGAGGCGCTTGACCAGCGGTGAGGGGAAGGTTGCCAGCGAAATCAATGAAGGTTGTAACCCCGCCAAAGGCCGCCGCTCTGCTGGCTGACTCCGGTGGCTGGGTATAGACCTCGGTCTTGCCACCAGCCCAGTAATCAGGGACATTCACGCCAATGTGTGTATGGGGCTCAATACCGCCAGGCAAGACTATCTTGCCGTTGGCGTCGATAGTTCTTTTGGCTTCCACTTCCAGGGTACCGGGAGCTGCGATAACTGCGATCTGCTCGCCTTGAATTCCCACATCCTTCTCTCCCGCCCCGTCGGGAGTGACCACATTTCCGCCTCGGATTATCAAGTCCAACATATTCGGCCTCCTGATGTATGTATTTCTTAACTCAGAGAATCGGTGTCCGTCTAATCGAGATTTAGAGACTCAGGCGGGAATGGACGCTGCCAATGTTTCTGGAATCCACTCGCTGAGCAGCGCTTCCAGTTCGTCTTTGCACTCTTCCAGCCGGTGCTCGGCGCCCTCGAACAAGACAAGTTTTTTCGGCTCTTGAGCCCATTCGTAGATTTGCTCGGCGCATCTGGGCGGCAACCGGGTATCGGCTTTCCCGTGGGCCACCAACAGGGGTATCGGCGAGAGCATCCCGGCCATATTGGCCCCGTAGGTCTGCGGAGACAAAGCCACCACACCTTTTACGTGGGAAGCTGCTACCCCGGTAGCTATCACTACTGCTCCGCCGAAGGAGTGACCCACTAAAACTACCGGTTTGTGACCCAATTCTTTCATGAACGCTATTCCGGCGAGAAGGTCGAGAACGCATTCTTCCATAGAGTTGGGTTCCCGGTAATCCAAGCGCAAAGAGGTGATACTTTGTTCCTTGAAAGACTCGGCCAGCCGAGCGTAGGTGCCGGGTCCGGGCCCTCCGAACCCTCCTCTGGCGCCGCAGACCCAAATAACCCCTTGCTCCGAGCCTTCCACCTGATGAAGGATGCCTTTTAATTCCCCGCGATTAGTCTGAAACACCAGACCTTGACCCGGACCTTCGTCGTGGGCCGGGCCGCCCAGAACTTTATCGATGTGCATGGTTTCTTGTTCTTGTGCACCATCCTGGGTTTGGGAGTCATTGGGCATTTGGAAGTCTTCCGGGGCCATACAGGTACCTCAAGTTGATTCGCAAGGTTTCAGGTCCGCAGCCTGTCAGGCATAGGGCCGGGAATCTAACGGCAGTCGATGGAGGTGGCGCGAAATCCCCCTAAATCCCCCTTTTAGAAAGGGGGACTTTTCTGTGCGTTTGTTGCTAACAGTTAGCCGCCAATATTAAGTCAATTGTTATTTTGAACGGTTATTTTAAGAAAGCAGTGATCTGTGTGATGAAATCTTCGGGGTTGTCTTCAAAGACCATGTGGCCAGCACTGCTAACCTGAACCAGCTTGCCTTGGGCTAGAGTCTGTTCCATTTCTTTGGCCATTTCAGCGCTAAGAGTGTCGGTATCCGCGCCGCGAACGATCAACGTGGGACAGGTGATGTTACGCACCGCTGGCCAAAGGTCGGCAGGCGGCGCACCAGTACCATGACGCCTCTGCTCCCGAACTTCCAGGTCGTAGCGCCAACCGACCTTTCCGTTGGGCAATTCTTTCGTAGCATAGGTCAAACGCCGGCGCAAAACTTCATCCGAAGCAAATCGATTTTGTTTGCTCATGTACACGATTACATCTTCGAAGGTATCGAATTCTTCCGGGACTGCTCTCATCTCCTGAGTGATGCGGTCACCACCCGCCGGGCCTACCTTGGGGCCAATGTCCACAATGACGAGTTTTTCCAGGGTTTCAGGATATTGGCCAGCGTAGGCCATGCTGTTTCGTCCACCCATGGAGTGTCCAATCAATATAAATTTCTCCAAATCCAATGCCTGGGTGAAGCCCCGTAGGTCGGCGACGAATGAGTCGGTGGAGTAGTCTCCGCCGGGAGCCCAATCCGTGTCACCTCGTCCTCGCTGGTCCAAAGCCAAGACGTGGTAGTCAGAGCACAAGGCGGCGGAAACATCGTCCCAAGAGTGGGCGTGACCCCGCAGTCCGTGTAGCATCACCAAGGGTGTTTTGCCAGCGGTGCCCCAGTCCAGGTAGTGTAGCTTCAGTCCGTTGGCCTCAACCGTCATATCCTGAGGTTTAACTCTGGTCGTCATGGTCGCCCTCCCAACTTGTTTATTGAATATGTTGATTGAACATGGAAAGTTTCTTGTTAATACGTCCCAATCTGTCCGGTAATTTGGTGGCGACAGTGTAGCACAACTATTGGTCACCACTTGCCCAGCGTCCCTTACCGATAATGCCGCGAAGAAGCAAGACCAGCTGTGAGGCGTTTGAAATTTATGGTTCCCCTGGAGAGATTTGACACTTTGCGTTTATCGACCTAGAGTTCGTTGGGTTCACTCGGTTGCTTTTTTTCGATCCGTCAAAATCAATCCATGCAATTATGCCAGTTGATGTTGCGTGGGAATAACTGCAGTATGTTATTTAGGCGGACAATTGTTGTAATTCTTTCAGTAGCCATTTTCCTGCTAATCGCGTGTGAGGGCGACGCGACGAGTACCGCCCCCGCCTCCGCTCCCACTTCGGCATCGACTGCCACGCCAACGGAGTCTACACCGCCTCCCACCGATTCACCCGCGACTTCTAATAGCGGAGATGTCACAGGATATTTAAGTTTGGTAGACGCCCTCCGAGCGTCGGATAACACTGTCGCACTCGCTGGCGCGATTTCCCAGCCATTCTTCGCTCCGGAAGGCCGGGTCTTGAGCGTCAACGGAGAGGATGTTCAAACATTTGAATTCGCCAGCGAGGCTGAAGCCGACACAGTAGCCGAAACTGTGTCGGGAGATGGCGGTTCCATCGGCACCAGCATGGTCGGTTGGATTGCGCCGCCGCATTTCTACAAATCCGGTAGCCTGATAGTAATTTACGTAGGCAGCGACACCGGCGTGATTGCTGCGTTGGAAGCGGCAGCGGGAAGTCAATTTGCTGGGCGTTAGAACCTAAAATCGGCCTGGCTAATTTCGGACCGTACGGCCCCGAATCTTAGTACGGGACATGACCTGTCCGATGTCCGGCGCATCATCCAATGTCCAAAGTTCCTCCAACAGGGTATTCACCCTAGCCTTGGACAAAGCATCTCCGGCCAGCGTGCGGAATTTTACTTCCAGCTGGGCGTCGGTCATTGGGTTTTCCGGTGAACCGGTTGCATGGAGCACCTCTTGCGTGTAGGTACGCCCGTCATTCAGAGTGATAGTGACCTGAGTGGCATCCTCTGCCATGCCTGCGTCTACCGTGGCTGAGATTCGGTCTCTAAGACCGACAATCACCGGGTCCGTCGCTTTCATATCCGTGTACTGGGCGGGATGAGCCGCCCCATCAACCAGTCCAACGGCCATGGAATGTTGGAAGGAGAACTTGCTCTCCAGGCCAACCTTTGGGTGTCGCCTATCGACAAGCTCCAGAACCAGTGGATGGACTCTGGCCTTGATGTTCTTGATTGCTTGGGGGGTGACTCCGTCCTTGATTCTCAAGGCCACCATGGCGTCGATCAGACAATGGTTGACCACTCCGCAGGAGTATGGCTTTAGCGCATTCATGCGTATTTCCCAGTCTTGGCCCAAGCCAGTCGTGGCTTTAGTTAAATCGTAGCTGGTAGAGGCCACCGCCGGAAACCCGCGACGCCCCTCAAGGATGGTTTCGCTGCCGGTGAAGCCGCCTTTGGCCAACAGAGCAGCCAATACGCCGGACTGAGCAGCCCGGCCAGGATGGAGAGGTTTGGCCATGGACCCGAATACTTCCCGCACTCCGGCGGCTTGGGTACCCGCTATGCCCATGGCATGGACCATCTGACCTTTGTCCAAACCCAACAAGCGCCCGGCGGCAGCCACTGAACCAAAAACGCCGCACGTGCCTGTGATGTGCCAACCGGCATCGTAGTGGGCCGGGTGGACCGCCATGCCGATGCGGCAGCAAACTTCCATACCAATAGCAGAGGCGGCCAGCACTTCTTGGCCGCTGGAACCCAGGTATTCACCCATGGCGAGGGCGGCAGGTATCACGGGAGCTGAGGGGTGAATGACCGTGGGAAAGTGGGTGTCGTCATAGTCTTCCAAGTGGGCCAGATATCCATTGGCCAAGGCGGTGTTTTGCATGGATGTGCGAAAGCCCGAGCCTACCACCGTCGCCTTGGGTTTGGCACCTTCAACCCGGAAAACGTTTAGGAGAATATCCAAAGACGGGTCACGGGCGGAGTAGATGCAGACCGCCATAAGGTTGATTACGCACCTTTTGACTTCCTTCAGCAAAGAGCCGCTTATGCTTTGGGCCGGAGTATCAATTATGAACTGGGCCAGTTGCTCTTCAGTGGTGACCATATCTGTCCTCAACGGTGGTTTTGGGAGTTTGGCGGTTGCGCCCGGTTCGTAGCGAGAACTGTTTGTCCGTAATCTTTCGACAAGTTCAGGACGCGCCAAGATTGGAAGTGAGCGAATAAAGACTCTGGCTGGTGGGGTTAATCCAGAGTTAACGCTTGATTATCAGAAGCGAAAAGTAGTCGAAGTCCTCTTCCGTAAGGTTGCCGATGTTCTGGACGACCTCTTCGCTCTCGGTGGTTGCTCGCCGCACGTATATGGCTTTGCCAGCTAAACCCAGCTTTTCCAAGTTAGCCAGTGCGTCCAACAGTGTCCGGTTGACCTCCATCAGAACGATGGTGTCGTAGTTTGTGATGGCTTCCCGCAGGTCATCAATGCCGTAAACCGCAGGCAAGATTGCCAGCCGTTGGCCGTGGGTCACCAAGGGTGTACCGGAACTGGCTGCCGCCGCCATTATGGAAGAGACTCCAGGCAGGACCTCAACCGGCTGATCGGGAAAAGCAGACCGCACGCTTTCAAGCAAGTGGGAAAATTCGCTGTATAGCATCGGGTCACCCTCAGTGATGAAGGCAATGTCACGCCCTTGTTCGAGGTGGACGCCTATCCTGCTGGCAGCATCCCGCCAAGTTTGCTCACTGACGGGCGAGTCGTCGGATGGGACTGTGATGCTGATGAACTCCGGCTGGACAATGTTCAGAGAATCGCGCACCACGCTCAAGGCATAGCTTTCCCGTCCATCATCCAACTGGGTAAAGCAGATGACCTCTACCCGCTGTAGAAGCCGTTGCGCTTTTATCGTGAGCAGGTCAGGGTCCCCTGGACCCACGCCGACGCCATAGAGGCAACCTTGGTTTTGATTCGGAGATTTATCCGTCATTTGGCAACACACCAAAGATATTAGTTGCGTATCTTAGGGTCCGGGCTGTGCCTACCGCACCACCAGATTTACCAGCCTTCCAGGAACGTATACGGACTTGAAGATTGTTTTGCCGTTCATGAAGGACTGAACCTTGGGGCTGGCCAGGGCAAGTTCTTGAGCTGCCGCTTCTTCAATATCCGCCGGTACTTCCAGCTTGTCTCTCACCTTTCCGTTGACCTGCACTACCAGCGTAATCATATCCTCGGCGGCCAGTTGATCATCCCATGTTGGGAACAATTGTTGATGGATGCTATAAGGATGGCCGGTAATCTCCCACATCTCCTCGGTAACGTGAGGGGCGATGGGAGCCAGCATCAGCAAAAACTTTTCGATGCATACCCGCCAGGTGTCTGCGTCAACGCTAGCCTCGGCCCAAACACGGTATAGGTGGTTGGTAAGCTCCATCAAAGCCGCTATTGCGGTATTAAACTTGAAACGGTCTAGGTCATTGTGACACTTCCGGATTGTCTGATGCAATATCCGGATGGTTTCCCGCTGAGTTTCTTGCCGAGTTTTTTGGTCGATTGGCGTCTTGTCTAAGTCCGAAGGGTCCCGTTCCACCAACTCCCAGACCCGGTTGAGCCAGCGGGCCATCCCGTTCATGCCCACTTCGCTCCAGGGCCCGCCTTGGTCCCAGGGTCCGATGAACATCAGGAAGCACCTGACGGCGTCGGCGCCCAAGTGCCCTACCACTTCGTCCGGATTGACCACGTTGCCCCGGCTCTTGCTCATCTTTTCGTGGTCTTCCCCCAGAATTACACCTTGGTTGAATAGTCTCAAAAAAGGCTCGTCGAACTCCAAGAAGCCAGTGTCCCGCAAGGCCTTGATGAAAAAGCGGGAGTACAGCAAGTGCATCACCGCATGCTCAGCACCACCGGTGTATTGGTCCACCGGCAGCCACTTCTTACCCACATCAGGATCAACGGGGGCATCATGGTAGTCTGGGCTCAAGTAGCGCATCATGTACCAAGACGAGTCCATGAAGGTATCCATGGTGTCTGTTTCCCGCCTAGCCGGTCCCTGACAGCGGGGACAAGTGGTATTCACAAATTCGGCATTGGAGGCCAAAGGCGATTCGCCAGTGGGGGTAAAGTCGGCATCCGAAGGCAGAAGCACCGGTAAATCCTGTTCAGGCACAGGAACTATGCCGCAACTTTGGCAATAGAGCATGGGTATGGGCGTGCCCCAATACCGCTGGCGGGAAATCAACCAGTCTCGTATGCGGTAAGAGATGGTCTGTTCGCCCCAACCGTTCTTTTCTATATCCTGGGCGATGGCTATTTTACCTTCTTCGTTGGTCATGCCTTCATAACGAGCGGAATTGGTCATGAACCCTTCACCCAAGAATGCCTCGGAAAGGTCGCTACCGTCCCATTCGATGGGAGCAATCACGATTCGGATTGGAAGGCCGTATTTCTTGGCGAAAACAAAATCGCGAGAGTCGTGGGCTGGCACACCCATAACGGCCCCAGTGCCGTAGGTCACCAGAACGTAATCGCCGATATAGATGGGTACCCGCTCGCCGTTCAGGCGATTGACGGCGTATGAACCAAGGAAAACACCAGTTTTTTCGCCCTCTGTGGACAGCCGGTCAATCTCGGAAGTTTGCCGCGCCGTACGGATGTAGGCCTCGACGGCTTCCCGCTGTTCTTCGGAGGTTAACTCGGTTACCAACGGATGTTCAGGCGCCAGCACGATGAAAGTCACGCCGAAAATCGTGTCTATCCTGGTGGTGAAGGCCCGGATTTCACTTTCGCTGGACCCGGTGTGTGCTATGCCGAAGCTAATCTCGACGCCTTCACTACGGCCAATCCAGTTGGTTTGCATGGTGAGAATCTTGTCCGGCCACTCTTGCAATCCTTTGAAGTCCAATAGTTCCTCGGCATAATCGGTAATCCGGAAGAACCACTGCTCCAAGTCGCGGCGAGTGATTTCTGACCCGCACCGCTCACAGGATCCGTTCAGCACCTGCTCGTTGGCCAAGACAGTCTGGCAAGATGGGCACCACACCACCGGCGCCTTTGCCCGGTAAGCCAATCCACGCTCGTAGAACTTCAAGAAAAACCACTGGTTCCAGCGGTAATACTCGGGAGCGCAACAAACGATTTCCCGGTCCCAGTCATAAATCGCTCCCAAAGAGCGTAGCTGGCGGCGCATATTTTCGATGTTGCTCATGGTCCAGGTATAGGGGTGGATTCCCCGGCTAATGGCTGCATTCTCCGCAGGCAGACCGAAAGCGTCGAAGCCGATGGGATGGAGGACGTTGTAGCCCTGCATCCGGCGGAACCGAGCGTGGCAGTCCGCAGGGGCCATGGCGTACCAGTGGCCGATATGCAGGTCTCCCGAAGGGTACGGATACATGGTCATTTCGTACCATTTGGGCCTGGGGTCGTCATGGTTTACCCGGTGCAGACCATCTTGGTCCCAACGGGCTTGCCACTTGGTATCAATGGCTACTGCATCGTAGCGCAGCTCTACCTGCCTGGGGCTGGAGCTCATCTACCGTCACCTTTGGGGGTGTCACTCGGGCGTTTTCGAAATCGGTCGAAATGGGATCTGGCCCAGTGCCAAATCCAGATTCGTTGGGCATGATTATTCAAGCCCAAGAAATGTGCTAGGAAAAAATGTAAATACAGTTGCGCTGTACGTTTCATCCCGAATATCTTAGCATAGGTGCCCCAGTTGAAACCGCCGTTCTTAGCTAGGCATGATGCCGCCGGTTTATGCCGCCGAAAATGGCATCAAGTGGATGTCCATTTTATTGACACTGCATTCACCGATACCTAAAATCCAATTGGTTGTTGATTAGCGTCCCAGAGGGATTATTTTTTTTGATTAGGTTTTGCCCTATAGTCTCGATTGCAGGCCACGGGCGGGTATCGGTGACACACATTCGCTGCGCCAACTAGCTTGAAAACAAACTGGAATTCCGCGGTTTCCAAAACACCTTTTCAGACTGCGCATTTGGGCAGCCAATGGTCAGCTGCTCCCCATCATATTCTCTTGGCTGAAGCGACAGATGGGATTGGGCCAGCACCAATGCTAACCAAGGCTCTCCTCAAAGGCTAGATATGGGCCGGGACAGGCGGCAAAGACCCAGGGACCTAGTCATTCGACAGCCTCGACTTCGGGACATGCTCCCGACCGTGGTCGTGGCAGAACCCCTTCGGCAACCTCGCAGACTATTCAGTTCGCCCTACATACTATTGTTCGGCTTCGTCCTGATTATTGGGGTGGGTGGACTACTGCTGGCTCTGCCCCTAGCTGGTGCCGGAGGAGGGTATACCTCTCCGGTCACGTCTTTTTTCACGGCCATCTCCGCAGTTACAGTAACCGGCCATACCGTGGTGAACACTCCCACTTACTGGAGCGGTTTCGGCCAAGCCGTTATCTTCGTCCTCATGATGGTGGGTGGCTTGGGTTTCATGGTAGTGAGCACATTCCTGTTACTGGTTATCGGCCACCGCTCCACCCTGCAAGAACGCCTACTGACCAGGGGCCTGATGCGAGATACGGTAGGGGTGCAGCAGATGGAAGGACTGCGCCGAGTTGGCCGAAACGTCGTTTTATTGGTGCTTGTTCTATACGGTATCGGCACAATTGCGATTTTCTGGCAGATTCACGGCTTGGACGGTGCAGGTGTAGGGAAATCCCTGTGGCATTCTTTATTTTTATCCGTTGCGTCTTTCAACAACTCTGGATTCACAATCATCCCGGAGGGTGGGGCGGGAAGCAGTTTGGCCCGGTTTGCCTCTAATCATTCATTGTTGTTGATTTCCACTGTGCTGATGGTGCTTGGCGGCTTGGGCTGGACGGTACTGGTGGACATGTACCGCCGCCGCCGTTTCTACCGCTTCAGTTTGGACACAAAACTGGTGGTAGTGATGAGCCTGTCTCTCTGGGCCTTGGGTGTCGGCGTATTACTGCTGGCCGAGTTCAACAACGCCGGAACCCTTGGCAGCCTCAGTTGGGCCGACAAGTCCGTCGGAGCCGTTTTTCAGTCGGTCAGCGGACGTACGGCCGGATTCTCCACCATAGACTTCGGCCAGGTGAAAGAGGTCACCGCAATGACCTATTCGGGGCTGATGTTCGTGGGCGGCGCAGCCGGGTCCGTCGCTGGCGGCATCAAGGTAGTCACTTTTGCAGTAATCGTCGCAGCGGTAATGTCCTCGCTGCGAGGTAGGTCTCAAGCTGAAGCTTTTGGCCGCGAGATACCAGTATCCCAGCTATACCGGGCACTAACCGTCGCACTGTTGGGACTTGCTGTCATAGTCATTTTGCTGACCATTTTGACCATCACGGAATCGGAAGTCCCATTCCTCAACTTGATGTTTGACACCGTGTCTGCTCTGGGAACAACCGGTGCTACCACAGGCATCGTACCGAGCTTTAGTATCCCGGGGAAATGTTTGTTCATGGTAGCAATGATTGTCGGCCGACTCGGCCCGGTAGTTTTGGCTTTGGCATTGGCCCCGCGAGAGGATCCCACCGTATATCGCTTTGCTCAGGAAAGGGTTAAAATAGGCTAACCAGTCGCCAATGCGCTGGCAATCCGGCGCAAACTAAAGCTGGATCGAAACATAACTGGATCAAATCCAGGAGAGACATGAAGAAGCAGGTGTGCGTAATCGGAGTTGGCCGTTTTGGTGCGGCTGTGGCTCAGGAGCTATATCAGTCGGGTCATGATGTTATGGCCCTCGACAACGATGAAGCCAAGATTCAGGAAATGCTGGGTCAGGTCACTTACGCGGTGCGTGCGGATGCTTCCAACGAGTCGGTATTAAAAGAGTTGGACGTAGCTGATTTTGATGTGG
>Ga0066376_10001083_pt1 | contig 26454 bp, 36 predicted proteins | sample Knorr_S15_td_Bot_FD_77009 | JGI IMG/M metagenome (GOLD analysis project Ga0066376, IMG submission 77009) | Marine microbial communities from Southern Atlantic Ocean transect - Knorr_S15_td_Bottom_ad_5009_LV_A | ecosystem: Environmental > Aquatic > Marine > Oceanic | place: Southern Atlantic... | reverse complement strand
GAAGCATTCTTAGATGGGTCTGCTTGGAAGAATGATGAGGAGGCAGCTTAAATGGAAGTCACAACGATCATTAAAAAGCCACTTGTCACCGAAAAGTCAACCTTTGGCGTGAGCATGAACAATCGCTACGTCTTTGAAGTTGATAAACGAGCTGATAAAGGTCAAATTAAACGTGCCGTAGAAGAAATTTATGGTGTTCGTGTTCTTTCAGTTGCAACTCAGGTTCGCAAGGGCCATAAGAAACGAAACCGAATGGGTTGGTTTAGGGTTGGCAACCAAAAGCGCGCTGTCGTGAAACTGCATGCGGAGGATCGCATCGAACTCTTCTAAGAGTGAGCGAAATACAACATGGCTATTCGAGTTTACAAACCAACTACACCAGGACGTCGAAATGCTTCCGTGAACCTTCACATTGAAGTCACGAAGAAAACTCCTGAAAAATCGTTGCTCACACCAATCAAAAAGAATGGTGGTCGCAATAATCAAGGCAAGATTACAGTTCAAGGTCGCGGTGGTGGCCATAAACGTCGGTACAGAAAAATCGACTTCCGTCGATTGAAAGACGACATGGTCGCAACTGTGATTGGCATCGAATACGATCCAAACCGTAGCTGCCACATTGCACTTGTGCAATACGAAGATGGAACCAAAAGGTATATCTTGGCGCCTCGCAATCTTACCGACGGCGATACTGTGAAGAGCTCAGACAGTGCAATTGAACCAAAGGCTGGCAACTGCATGCCCCTGAAATATATTCCTACAGGCTTGACAGTGCACAACATTGAGTTTGAACCTGGTAAGGGTGGCGCACTTTGTCGCTCTGCAGGTGCAGCTGCGAGGTTGAGTAACCGCGAAGGCCGATGGGCAACGATCGTGTTGCCTTCTGGCGAAATTCGCCAAGTTTCAGTTGAATGCCGTGCAACAATTGGGCAACTTGGAAATACCGATCATCAAAATGTAAAACTTGGCAAAGCTGGACGTAATCGTTGGCTTGGCAAGCGTCCAAAAGTTCGTGGTATGGCAATGAGTCACCACGATCACCCGCTTGGTGGTGGTGAAGGTCGTTCAAAAGGTGGACGAACTCCCGCGAGTGCTTCTGGCACGAAGTCCAAAGGTGGTCGCACAAGGCAACGAGGTAAATGGACGGATGCTCGTATTCTCCGTCGTCGTAAGAGTAAACGTTACGGTCAATTAAAGGTCTGATTTAGGAAAAGAAGATATGTCAAGATCACTCAAAAAAGGTCCATTTGTCAACGAAAAGCTCTACCGAAAAGTAGAAGCAATGGCTTCGTCGTCGAAAAAGACGCCAATTAAAACATGGTCACGTGCTTGCACGATTGTCCCAGAATTTGTTGGCTTTACGTTTTCGGTTCATAACGGACGGCAGTTCAACGACGTGCTCATCACAGAAGATATGGTTGGTCACAAACTTGGTGAGTTCTCGCACACCCGTTTGTTCAGGGGTCACACCAACAAGAAGGAAGGCATCAAGTCGTAACGCTTGAAGGTTTATACGTATGACATACAAAGCAACACATAAATATGCTCGAATCTCGCCTCGTAAGGCGCGGCTAGTTGCCGATTTGATTCGAGGTAAACGAATTGACGATGCTCTTGCGCAATTGGAATTCTCCAAGAAGCGTGGTGCATGGTATTTCAAGGCAGTATTGAATAGTGCAATCGCAAACGCTGAAGAGCAAAACGCTGATGTTTCGAACTTATATGTTTCGGAATCTCGCGTTGACGAAGGCTCTGTCATCAAACGATGGCGACCAAAAGATCGTGGTCGAGCACATCCGATTCATAAACCTACTAGCCACCTCATCATCTCTGTTGGAGAGAGAACATAATGGGACAAAAAGTTCATCCATTTGGATTTAGAGTTGGTATTACCGAAGGACACAAGTCACGTTGGTATGCACCAAAAGCACTCTTTGCTGAATTACTTGTTGAAGATTATCGCATTCGCGAATTTATTGACAAACGCCTTAATCGTACACCACCATTTGCGGCGGTTTCAGATATTTTGATTGAGCGTACTCGTGAAGAACTCACTGTGATTGTAAAGACAGCACGTCCGGGTCTCGTTGTGGGACCAAAGGGTGCTGAAATTGACAAACTTGTAGCAGACCTTCAAGCAATGACAGGCCGTAAGGCAACAGTCAAAATCTTGGAAGTTATGAACCCAGACACCGATGCTTGCCTTGTAGCTGAAGCTGTTGGTGAACAAATGCGCAAGCGGGGTAACTTCCGTCGCATGCTCAAGCAACGTGCTGAGTCCGCAATGCAGCATGGCGCCAAGGGTATTCGCATTCAAATTTCCGGTCGTCTCGGTGGCGCAGAAATGGCGCGCAAGTTTATCGTTGTAGAAGGTTCCATTCCACTCTCTACGTTGCAAGCCAACGTGGACTATGCACTAGTTCATACGCAAACAACGTATGGAATTATTGGTGTGAAAGTTTGGATTTTCAAAGGTATGTACACCGACGCAGAAGAAGAACAAGTGGACTCACGAGCAGCAGGTGCTCGCGGTCGTGCTCGAGGTCGTCGTTAAGTTTTAGAAATTGCCCGCTATGGGTACCCGAAAGGGTTTTTAAGGAGATCGTCCGATGCCACGGATGCCAAAACGAATTAAGTTCCGCAAACAGATGCGCGGCAAGATGAAAGGTAATGCTACACGAGGAAACTACGTGGCATTTGGTGATTATGGCTTGCAGTCGCTCGGAACACACTGGGTATCAGCAAGGCAAATCGAAGCTGGCCGTATCGCAGCACAGCACTTTCTTCGTCGACAAGGCAAGATTGTTATTCGAGTTTTTCCAGATAAACCGATTTCAAAGAAACCGCTTGAAACTCGCATGGGTAAAGGTAAAGCTGACACGGATTTCTGGGCAGCACGCGTAAAACCCGGGACAATTCTTTATGAAATAAGCGGTGTTCCAGAAGAAATGGCAAAAGAAGCATTAGCTCGGATTGCTCACAAGATGCCGGTGCGTTGCCGGTTTGTAGGACGGAGACTTTCTGTCTAACGCGGAGGCGTTCTAGCAGAAAAGGAATGAAGATATGAAAGCAAAAGCAGTTCACAAACTAGGTAACGAAGAACTATCAATCGAAGTAGACAACCTTCGCAAAAAGCTCTTTGAACTCAAGACACAAGGCGTTACTGAGAAGATTCAAAACACTTCCCAGTACGGCAAAATCCGTAAGGACATCGCGCGATTGCTCACCGAGCAAACCGTGCGAAGTAAGGCGTAAATTATGAGTCACTTAAAAGAAATAACAATTCCAGAAAATGCATCTCGCAAAGTAGGTATCGTGACATCCGATGTACGCGATAAAAGTTGCAAGATTGAGATTCAATTTTCGGTAAAGCATCCAAAGTACGGCAAGTACATTCGCCGACGAACGCTTATTCAAGCACACGATGCTAACAACGAAGTGAAACTAGGCGACAAAGTAGAAATAGCAGAGTGTCGTCCAATTTCAAAAACAAAATCATGGGTAGTAACTCGTATTGTTAAGGCAGCAACTGTATAAAGCAGTTGTCGAAGGAATAGAACAATGATCCAAAAAGAATCAAGATTAGAAGTTGCTGACAACAGCGGTGCAAAAGAGGTGCTAGTTATTAGTGTCCTTGGTGGATCGACCGCTAGAGGCAAATATACAAGGCGAACCGCTGGAGTTGGTGATCGAATCGTTTGTGCTGTGAAAAAGGCGTTGCCAAATTCACAAGTCAAATCTGGTGGCATAATCCGTGCCGTTATCGTTCGCACAAAGTACCCAACTCGTCGTAAAGATGGTTCGTATGTACGATTTGATTCAAACGCTTGCGTCTTGATTAATGAAGACATGAACCCAACAGGCACGCGCATCTTTGGTGCGGTTGCTCGAGAGTTGCGTGAAAAGAACTACATGAAAATTGTTTCACTCGCATCGGAGGTGGTGTAATGCCAAGGCATATAAGAACAGGTGACACGGTAATGGTGACCGCAGGCAACGATAAAGGTGCCGTCGGTGAAATTCTTCGTGTTTTAATTAAGAAAGATCGTGTTGTTGTGAAGGGCGTGAATGTTCGTTCAAAGAACATCAAGCCAACACAAGCAAATCCAAACGGCGGAGTAATTAAGCAAGAAATGCCAATCCACATGAGCAACGTAAGCCCAGTGGTTGAAGGCAAGCCAGCACGTCTCCGCTTCAAAACCCAAAAGGATGGCGCAAAAGTTCGAATTGGCGTAATCCGAGACGACAAAGGTAAGAAAGTTGAAAAGGTCATTAGTGAAGTTCACTCTGCTGATGCTCGTTCAACAGGAAAGTAAGTCATGACAGCAACAATGGACAAACCAAGATTGGAATCCCTTTACGCAGATGAAGTGAAGGCAAGCGTTCTCAAGGAATTCAACCTTGCGAACGTATCGCTTGTGCCTAAGCTCGCAAAAATTACGGTAAACGTAGGGATTGGACGATTTTTAGACAACCAGAAATTAAAGCCTGAAATTAAGGACACGGTTATCTCAACCCTTACAACAATTTCAGGACAAAAACCCATCATGTTGATGGCAAAGAAATCAGTGGCGAACTTTAAAGTTCGTGAAGGTGCACCTTCAGCATTTATGGTCACGATGCGTGGCGATAAAATGTGGCACTTCCTTGATCGCTTAATTTCACTTGCGATTCCGCGGATTAAAGACTTTAGAGGTCTTAAGGATACTGCGTTTGACCAAGCGGGTAATTACTCAATGGGTGTTACAGAACAAGCAGTGTGGCCAGAAATTAATATGGCTGAAGTTCATTTCCAACACGGAATGAACATCAACCTTGTATTTGAAAACTCAACCCCAGAGATGAGCAAATTTGCTTTGACTCAACTTGGTATGCCCTTTGTAAGGGACGAGGAATAAGGAAAAAACATGGCAAGTAAACGCGTATTTGAAAAAATGAAACGAGAACCAAAGTTCTCAACTCGCAAGAAAAACCGATGCCAAATCACAGGTCGTGGTCGCGGTGTCTACCGCAAGTTTGGTATTAGCCGAATCATGCTCCGCCAATTGGCGCTCGAAGGCAAGATTCCCGGAATGCGTAAAGCAAGTTGGTAAATAGAGAAGTTTCACATTGCACTGCAGTCGCAGTCGCCATGTATTTGGAGTATTAGAAAATGTCACAACAAGACCTCACATCAGACATGCTTACACGCATACGAAACGCAGCGCGGAATCACGCGCCAATGGTTTCATGTCTAAACAATAAACTCAACAGAGGTATTGCCCAAGTTCTAGTGGACGAGGGTTTTATTGAAACCTTTGATGTCATCGACGATGGCCGCCAAGGTCGGCTCGACGTGCGCCTTCGTTATGGTGAACGCGGTGAGCAAGTTATTAACTCAATTAAGCGCGAGTCAAAGCCGGGCTGCAGAGTCTATCGAGGCGTTGACGATCTTCCGCGACCACTTGGTGGTCTTGGAATCGCAATCGTATCAACAAGTAGTGGAATTATGAGCGATCGTCGCTGCCGACAGGAAAAAGTTGGTGGTGAGGTTGTAGCAACCGTCGAATAAGACGCGAAGAGGACGAACTATGTCACGTATAGGAAAACAATCCATTGAAATCCCATCAGGTGTTGAAGTAAAACTTAATGCCAATGAACGGACTATTAATGTTAAAGGCCCAAAGGGCAACTTGAACTTTGATTGGCGTTCTGAAGTTTCAGTGCAACACGATGAAGCAGACAAAAAGATTTGTTGTGCGATTGCAGATGACACAGAAGAAACACGACAAGCACGAGCGTTGTGGGGAACGACTCGAAGCCGAATCAACAATATGGTTGAAGGCTGCAAGAATGGTTTTACCAAGAAGTTGAAAATTGTTGGTGTTGGCTGGAATGCTAAGGCGCAAGGCCAAACTATTGTTTTAAGCATTGGGTATTGCCACACGGTTGATGTAGTAGCTCCCGATGGTGTGACGTTCGAAGTTGAAAAAGGCACACAAATCACAATTACAGGCGCGGACAAACAGGCGGTAGGACAATTTGCTGCTGTTATTCGTTCAAAGCGTAAGCCAGAGCCGTACAACGGCAAGGGCATTATGTACCACGACGAAATTATTATCCGTAAAGCAGGGAAAGCATTTGGCGTGTAAGTAGCCAAAGGAACTAAAGATGAACCGAATTACAGCAAGAATAAAACGATACACAAGGCGAAAGCGAAGCATTCGAAAGAGCATCTTTGGTGCGCCATCGAAGCCACGCCTTACCATTACTCGTACAGGCAAGAATATATACGCTCAGTTAATAGACGACACATCTGGTTGCACACTGTGCTCTGCATCTACTATAGAAAAAGAGGGCAAAATTGAAGCAGGTAGTAATTGCGCTGCTGCAAAATCAATTGGCACCCGTCTCGCTGAAAAAGCAAAAACCGCAGGTATTGAAACAGTTGTGTTTGATCGCAACGGGTATAGATTTCATGGTCGCGTTAAAGCACTCGCAGAAGGCGCTCGTGAAGGCGGATTAAAGTTCTGAGGAACGGATAAGAATATGAATAAGAACAAAAATAAAAATTACGAAGAAGATAAAAGCGGCATCGACTCAACTACAGTCGGTGTATACCGAACAGCAGCAACCGTAAAGGGTGGCCGCCGGTTTAGTTTTTCAGCAATGATTGTTTGCGGCGACCGTCAAGGTCGTGTTGGACTTGGATATGGAAAAGCAAACCAAGTTCCAAACGCAATCGAGAAGGCGCAAAAGAAAGCAAAGCGTGAAATGCGTGAGTTTCCTTTAACAGGAACGACGATTCCGCACCAAGTTACGGGCCGATTTGGCGCTTGCACTGTTCGTCTTGTTCCAGCATCGCCTGGTACTGGCGTTATTGCTGGTGCAGCGGTTCGCGCAGTGCTTGACCTTCTTGGTGTCCAAGACTGTCTTTCAAAAGCGTATGGTTCGACAAACAATAAGAACCTTACAAAAGCTGTCATCGATGGTCTAAAACAACTTCGTTCAAGAGAAACAGTTGAACGCCTTCGTAAAGTGACTATTGAAAAAACACATACTGAAACATCTCACGAAGCAGCTCCTGTTGCAGTGGATGTTACTACTGAAGAAAGTAAAAGCGAGGAAGTGACTGCGTAAAGTCGCTCTCTGATTTGGAGATATACCTACCATGATGATTCATGAAATAACAGAAAAAGCAGGCAAGTACAAAGCCCGCAAACGAATTGGTCGAGGCCACGGTAGTGGTTCGGGCAAAACAAGTGGACGAGGTCACAAAGGTGCTAAGTCACGATCAGGTTACTCGCAACGCCCAGCATTTGAAGGTGGACAAATGCAATACTTTAGGCGTATCCCGAAGCGTGGTTTTACAAACGCTGATTTTAAGACTGTCTATCACATCGTAAATCTTGCTTCATTAGAGGGTCGGTTTGAAAAAGGTGCAACGGTTGATGCGTCCGCACTTGTTGAAGTAGGTCTAATCCGTAACTTCAAAAATCCAGTGAAGGTTCTAGGACAAGGCGACCTTACAATTGCACTCAATATTACTGCAAACAAATTTTCCGCTTCGGCGTTGAAGAAAATTGAAGCAGCTGGTGGCAGCGTTACTGTCATTGAAAAGAAGAAATGGAAGCGCGATTATACTTCTAAGGCGAAGAAAAAAGTCGAAACAACTTCTGTAGCCCAAACGAAAGCTCCAGAATCACCGGCTCCTGAAACAACTGAACCAACGGACACCGAATCAAACGAGTAAGGTTTTTACTGCATGTTTCAAGCAATCATAAACATCTTTAAGATTCCTGAACTCCGCAACCGCGTGTTCTTTACATGCACGATGATTGCGATTTATCGAATTGGTTTTTGGATTCCCCTTGCTGGAGTGAATCAGCAACAAATGGTTGAGGCTGCAGCAAAGGCAACAGAGGACTCTAGTGGTTGGGGTAAATTCCTTGACTACGCTTCAATTTTCTCTGGAGGATCCTTTTCACAATCGACCATTTTTGGTTTAGGGATTATGCCGTACATCACGGCATCTATTATCTTCCAACTCTTGCAATCGGTCATGCCTAAATTGCAAGAGCTCAAAAAGGAAGGCGCAGCGGGTCAAGCAAAAATTACGGAATGGACACGATATGCGACTGTTGCCATGTGTTTCATTCAAGCAATGATGTGGCTGAAATTTATTGCCGCTCAAGGATTAATTCGACCTGAATTCTTAAATCCAGGCGGATTGCTTGTCTTCTACATTGCAGGTGTTACAGCGCTTACAGCGGGTAGCGTTTTCTTAATGTGGCTTGGTGAACAAATTGACAAGTACGGAATTGGCAATGGCGTTTCTTTGATTCTGACCGCTGGAATTGTGGCAAGAATGCCGCAAGCAATTACGTGGGTTTGGGACAACTTCAGTACGTCACAACAATCAACCTCTGGGCAAATAGGCATTCTTGGAGTTGGATTCTTGATAGGAGCATTTATCTTTGTCGTCGCTGGCGCTATTCTTATTACGGTTGCCCAAAGGCGAATACCAATTCAACAAGCGAAGCACACCCGGGGCAGAAAAACATACGGTGGTGGTCGTCACTACTTGCCACTTCGCGTCAATCACGCAGGCGTTATGCCAATTATCTTTGGTAGCTCACTATTGATTTTCCCTTCTGCATTCTTTGGGTATCTTCAGTCAGCAGCATCCGCTTCGCCTGATCCTTCAAGTTGGTGGGTTACGACGACAACGTTCTTGAACGCAAACTTCCAAATGGGTGAGTATCCATATATCGTGTTCTATATCCTCTTGATTTACTTTTTCAGTTACTTCTGGACTACAATTGTGTTTAGCCCAGAAGATATGGCAAGGCAATTGCGAGACAACGGGAGTTTTATTCCTGGATTGCGGCCTGGCCCTCGGACTGCAGAATACTTAGAAACAGTTGTGGAACGTATCACGTATGTTGGTGCTGGATTTTTGGCGGTTATTGCTGTCATACCATCGATTGTCTCGAAAGAAATGCAGATTCCATTCTTCGTTTCAAGTTTCTTGGGTGGAACAGGATTATTGATTGTTGTGAGTGTTGGTCTTGACTTAATTCAACGAATTGAAGCGAACCTCCTCATGCGTAATTACAAAGGATTTCACGATGCGCCAATACGAAGTCGTTCGAGCGCATCATCTAGGAGACCCAGCAGTGCATAAGCGGTACACCAATGGCTAAAGAAGAAAAAATATCACTCGAAGCTGAAGTAGTTGAAGCATTACCTGACGCAAGGTTCAAAGTGAAACTTGAAAATGGACACGAAATTCTTGCATACATCAGTGGAAAAATGCGACGATTTTACATCCGGATTTTGCCCGGCGATAAAGTGACGGTTGAGATCAGCCAGTACGACATGACTAAGGGACGAATCACATATAGACACTAATTCACGAAAGAATTAAAAGGTAAGCATTATGAAAGTAAAAAGTAGTATCAAACGAAGAACGAAAGATTGCCAAATCGTCATACGAAAAGGCAAGCGGTACGTTATTAACAAGAAGAACCCAAGATTGAAAGCTCGACAAGGGTAACCTCGGAAGTATCTCTTCCAGGATTGACCCTTAGAGATTGGAGAACATATATGCCACGTATTGCAGGTGTAGACATCCCAGAAAATAAGAAGGTGCGATATTCGCTCCGTTATATTTATGGCATCGGTCCGAAGATAGCGGACAATATTATTGAGGATTCAAAAATCAATCCGGACACGAAAGCTCGTGACCTTACAGATGATGAAGTCGGTCGAATTGCAGCGTACCTTGATGCAAACTTGATTGTTGAAGGTACCCTCCGGCGACAAGTACAGCAAAATATCCAACGGTTACGTGATATTCGCTCCTACCGTGGCGAACGACACCGTAAGGGATTGCCAACGCGTGGACAACGTACACGTTGTAACGCTCGAACTCGTAAGGGTCGTAAGAAGACTGTTGCAGGCAAGAAGGGCGTTAAGGGTTAAGACGGTGATTCGGCACGGTGCCGTTTCACTCGCAAGGTTCCTCTGGTATAAAACGCTGGAGATTCAGGAATCGCATGAGCGAAAAAGGATAGAGAATTATGGCTAAGAAAAAGATACGAAAAAATATTGGCAAGGCAATTGTTCATGTCAAAGCAACATTCAACAACACGATTGTCACGATGACTGACCTTAGTGGTGAAACCCTTTGTTGGGACTCCGCTGGAACGGTTGGCTTCAAAGGTGCTCGTAAGGCAACACCATTTGCTGCAGCAAGAGCTGCGGAAAAAGTTGCAATTAAGGGTCGCCGAATGGGCGTGACTGAAGTTGAAATTCGCGTAAAAGGTCCAGGCAGCGGTCGTGATTCTGCGATTACAGCACTTGAGCAAAATGGCTTGAGAATTACTGCTGTTGAAGACCACACAGGTGTCCCACATAACGGTTGTCGTCCAAAGAAACAACGCCGTGTCTAAGTAAGTATTTTGTACGCCCTTTGGAGATGGGCGTGATGGGTTTTGACAGCCATCGCGTTCCGATTCTAAGTAAGCGTTTATTTTTGGCTAGAAGCCGCTGTCAAAAGAGGATAGAACAATGATGCACGTACGATGGCGCGGACTCGAACTCCCCGCAAGTGTAATTTTAGAAGAACAGTCAGCAAACGACACCTTTGGTCGATTTATTGTTGAACCATTTGAAAATGGATTTGGTACGACGATTGGGAACTCACTTCGTCGAATTTTGCTCAGCACAATTGAAGGCTCAGCAATCACTTCCATTCGCGTGAAAGGTGCTGAACATGAATTCTGCACCTTAGAAGGTGTGAAGCAGGACATGGTTGACATCGTCCTGAACGTAAAAGGTTTGGTCGTGGATGTCGATTCAGATGCACCCAAGGTTCTTCGCTTGTCCGCATCTGGTCCTGGAGAAGTGACTGCTGACCTAATTGAGGCAGATTCAACGGTTACCGTATTCAACCCAGATCATGTCATCGCAACGTTGACAGACGAAGTTGACTTTGAAATGGAACTTACTATTGAGCGTGGACGTGGGTATGTTCCTGCTGCTGAACAATACGCAACAAAAGATGAGCAAATTATTGGCGATCTGCCAATTGATGCTTCGTTTAGTCCAGTGCAACGTGTCCGTTACCGAGTAGAAAATACTCGTGTCGGTCAACAAACAAACTTTGACCGTTTGATTATGGACATTTGGACTGATGGAACAATTAGCCCTGAGATGTGTCTCGTTGAATCCGCAAAGATTCTTCGTAAGCACTTGAATGCTTTTGTACAGTTCGATTCACTTGGCACAAAAATTGTCAGTGTTGAAGCAGCAGCCGCAGCAGCCGTTGATGAAGAGCTTATCCGTAAATTAAATATGTCAATCCTTGACCTTGATCTTACCGTTCGTTCATCGAACTGTTTAGAACTCGCATCGATTGACCGAGTTGCACAACTGGTTTCATTGAATGACCGGGAATTGCTTCGACTGCGAAGCTTTGGTCGAACATCACTACGTGAAATCAAACGAAAGCTCGATGATCTTAACTTGACGCTCGGTATGCAACTACCTCCAGGCGTTGATGGCAGCGTCGAACTTCCACCTATGGAAGAGGGCGATGATTGTTGTGATGACTCAGATGCAGACTTTGATTGTATTGCTGAAGAGTGTTGCGATGAAATAAAAGAAAGTAATGATATCCCTGCGCCCGGTGACGAAGTCATCGGCTCCGTTGAAGTGGATGAATAATCAAAGACGTTTTGAACGTCTTGTGTAAGGAGTACAACCATGCGACATAGAATTCATGGAAAACAATTATGTAGAGATAGCGAACATCGCACCGCGATGCTTCGCAATCTAGCTGCTGGACTTTTTGAACACGGTCAAATTGAAACGACTTTGCCCAAAGCAAAAGCAGTTCAACCATTTGTTGAAAAAATAATCACTATCGCTAAGCGTGGTGGATTCAATGCACGAAAGCGCATTGAGCAAATGATTAATGACCGCAAAATTCATGTTTGGGTAGCTGATCCAAACGTTCCAGATTCTGCGAAACAAAATGATCACTTCGATTTGCCAAGCGAGGACTCCATCGAATTTAACCGCTACGGTGAAGTTCGTAAGGCGCCACGTCTTGTACAGCACATTATGGCTGTTGTTGGTCCTAAGTTCGCTGACCGTGATGGTGGGTACACCCGCATCGTTAAAATCGGCAAGCGTCGTCTTGGTGATGGCACGGATCTTGTGATTTTGCAACTCGTTGGCGAAGAAGAAGGCCCGCAAATTGGCGGAAGCGACTCACGTCGGCGAACCCAGAAACAACGTCGTCGAGATTTTGCTGCAAAGGTACTTATTTCTGCAGCACCTGCTGAAGAAGAAGTACCAGTTGTTGACGAAGTCGCTGAAGATGTGATCGTGGATGAAGAAATGGCTAAAGAATCTGCAGAAAATGCAGAAACAGTAACAGCCGCCGAAGAAACCCCCGAAGCCCCCGAACCCTCAGCGACAGAGGAAGACGAAAAACCGAAAGAGTAATCTTTGGTACAGTTTGATTTTTGACAGCCCCGAGCCCTGCTCGGGGCTGTTTTTTTATTCCATCATCCTCTAGGGGTCTGACCCCCTTGGGGTCAGACCCCAGAATTCGGTATCATGCGCAGATGCTCGCAACGCTCGATACACTTCAAGAAGATGCCATAAGTGAACTTGGGTCAGTTGATTCGATAGACAGTCTCGAGTCGTGGAGAGTTGCCTATTTGGGCTCAAAAGGACGACTTAAAGGCGTGATGCCCCTCATGAAGGATGTTTCCAAGGAAGAGAAACCCGCAGTTGGTAAGAGGCTCAACGAAGTCAAAAATGCACTTGAGAGTGCGTTTGACTCCCGCAAGATCGAACTAGCTGGAGGTACCTCTGCAAGGCCACCGATGGATGTCACCGAACCTGGCAACGATGTTGCCCTTGGTCGACGCCACATCATCACTAAAACAATTGATGGCATTACAGAAGTGTTTAGTCGAATGGGTTTCTCCATTGCGTATGGTCCCGAAGTTGAAGATGAATACCACAACTTTAACGCGCTGAACATTCCAGACGACCATCCCGCCCGTGACCCGATCGATAATTTCTTTATGGGTGGAGATCGGATGCTTCGGAGTCAAACATCCACGGTGCAAATTCGTGTGATGGAATCAACTCCGCCGCCAATTAAAATCATTGCAGTTGGTCGAGTCTATCGACCAGATACGCATGATGCGACGCACTTTAGTATGTTTCATCAATGCGAAGGTTTGCTTGTTGCCCCGAAGGTTTCGATGGTAGATTTAAAAACGACGCTCTTTCAATTTGCAAATTCGTATTTTGGTGAAGAAGCCCAAGTGCGCTTCCGACCAAGCTTTTTCCCGTTCACTGAGCCGTCTGCAGAAGTGGATATGAAGATGAAAATCAAAGGCAAGTGGCAGTGGGTTGAAATTGGCGGTTGTGGCTTAGTTGACCCGAATGTTTTTGAGCAACTTGGATATGACAACGACAAGTGGCAGGGGTACGCGTTTGGTCTTGGTATAGAACGAGTTGCGATGCTCAAGTATGGCATCCAAGATATACGCTGGCTCTTTGAAAACGACGCCCGATTCCTTCGACAGTTCTAAATGGAACAAGATCAAGTACTAGGTCCTCAATACAGCGCGACTTGGCCAACGACTGTCGGCGCTGTCTGTATCATCGTTGGTGGCCTGTCTCTTTTTGGGGGTTGCCTCGCGTTGACGGGAATGGCGGAAATCGAACAACTCCACACAGCCATTCCATTTGGAGATGGAGAACTTAGTGAAGAACTTGTGGAACAACTTGTATCGACATCACCACCAGAATGGATAAGTTCGGTGGGAGCTTTGTTGAACATTATTCTCTCAATCGTGCTTGCAGGTGCGGGAATGGCATTACTTCAGAGAGCGCCTAAAGCGAGACGAACGCTTCTTGGATGGTCAGTTTTCTACATCCTGTTTACGCTTGGAGCGGCTTTTGCTAACTGGGCTCCTCGAATGGAACTCGTGAAGCAAAATTCAGAAGTCCAAGGCATGTTTCTCGCTCAAATTGTGATTTCTATGCCTTTGTACTTTGCCTTGCCTATATTTCTTTTGATTTATTTGAATAGGGAACAAACGCGAAACGAAGTTGGATCTTGGCGGTAAACTACAACCATGCAATTTCTAGATGAACTCAAGTGGCGCGGTCTCTTGCACCAAACAACTGGTGGTGATGAATTGCAGGAGCACCTTGCAAGTGGAAGTCGAGTTGCCTATTGTGGTTTTGACCCAACGAAAGATGCCCTTACCATTGGTAACTACCTGCCAATCAAAATGCTTCGCCACTGGCAACTTGCTGGCCATACACCGATAGTCTTGATGGGTGGCGGAACTGGACTGATCGGTGATCCTTCAGGCAAAGATGCTGAACGACAGTTGTTATCAAAAGAACAAGTTGCAGAAAATATTGAAGGCCAACTTCGATGTTTTTCCAAGGTGCTTGATTTTGAAGGCGAGAATGCCGCAGTCATAGTAAACAATGCAGATTGGTTATGCGAACTAGGCTTTCTCGACGTGTTGCGTGATGTTGGAAAATATTTTTCGGTTAACACAATGATTCAGAAAGATTCTGTGAAGGATCGTTTGAACAATCGTGAACAAGGGATTTCCTACACCGAATTCAGCTATATGCTTTTGCAAGCATACGACTTCTTACACCTTCGCCGCGAGATGGAGTGCACGATTCAAATTGCAGGTAGTGACCAGTATGGAAACATCGTTGCTGGGATTGATTTAATTCGCCGAGACATGTCCGGTGTAGATGACTCAGCGTTTCGAGGTGCAGGTATTACCAACCCTTTAGTGACGGCGAGTGATGGTTCTAAAATTGGTAAAACGGAAAAGGGTGCGATTTGGCTCACTGAAGATAGAACAAGCCCGTATGCTTTTCATCAGTATTGGCTGAATATTCCAGATGAAGATGCTGGGAAGTTTTTGCGTTGGTTTACGTTTTTAGATAGAGAGACGATCGAAGCAATTGAAAAAGAACATGCTGATGCTCCACATCAAAGAGCTGCACAAAAAGCGCTCGCAGATGCGATGACAGAAATTTTCCATGGTGTAGAAAATGTCGCTCGTTGCAACGAAGCAGCAAAAGCATTGTTTGGCGGTGACATTACGGCGCTTGATGAGAAGATGCTTGGCGAAGTATTTTCAGAAGTTCCTGCAGGCGAATTCTCAAAAAGTACACTTAGTGGCGAACAGGCATCCCTTGTCGAATTGCTGCCGCAAACAGAACTTTGTAAGAGTAAACGTGAAGCACGCGAGTTTTTGAAAAACGGATCCGTATCCATCAATGGCGAAAAAATTACTGGCGACGACGCGCTTGTACGAGTTCTTACGACCGATGACCTGCTCCACGGGACCACCATACTGCTCCGTAGAGGCAAAAAAGCGTGGTTCGCAAGTCGCTGGGTGTAAACAAGTTACACGGGGGGGGTCCCTTAGGGTGCAACTGGTTGAGAAACGGGTTCAATCACAAGTTCGATGTCAAGGAGCGATGGGTTTTGGACAGTTGCGACAAGTTCATGCCCTGTTCCATCTTCCATGATGGCAAGAAACGTGGTGACTCGTTTTGTTGGGATTCGCTGTTCCATATCACTTGAAGCAAGGCGAAGCACGGCAAAAACCTTTACGTTTCCAGATTCGATGCCAGCAATAATTTCAGCGTCTGCTTCTATGGTTACGTTTGGAATAATTTTTATTGGAAGTGTTACAGCATATGCAGCATAATCTTCTGCAGGTCCTGCAATTAATATCCGAACTTGTGCTAACTCTTTTGTCTTTGTGCTAGATTGAATTTTAAAGTCAACGGAAACTCGGCTCGGTGTTGCTGTGATTCCTTCGTCTTCAAGTTCTTTTGGTAAACGGATGACAGCGTCTATTTTTTCGTACTGAATGCCTGGCTGAAGTTGCTGCAGTACAATTGAGCTCACAACTGCTCTGGCGGTGATTGCTTTCGGGAGAGTTTTACGAAGTTCTTTTGGGATATGCAACAAAACGGTTGCGGGATATACTTCGACATCGCCACTAACCGTAATGTTTGGGAGATCGATTTCAACAGCGGCTTCAACTAATTCTACAGTGTGAATGGCAAGTGGAAATGCACTTGATTTCGCTTCGTCGATTATTGCACCGGTATCCTTGATTGCATCCAGGGTTGCAATTCTTGCTGAAATATCTGACAACGTCAATGATTCATCAGATTCGCTCAGGGTCAAATGTAACTCGGCGCATGCAGCTTTTGCTGCATAGACTGCGGTTCGTGAACCAGAGAGCGTAAGCGTGAGCTCAGTTTCTTCAGGTGAAATAGTGCTGGTGGAGCCAACCGGCGGCAAGAGGTACACGGTGACGAGTACATCGTCAATGTGCTTTGTTTTTCCTGCAGCCCAAACCCAGATAATGATTGTCAAAATGCTGACGAAAAGAATTGCAATAGTGTCATCCTTACGTTTCATTCTGTCACCTCAGTCGACGATGTCGAAGGCGCAGTGGAATCTTCTGTCGATGGTTGCATTTGAGGAGGCTCTATAGCTTGTGGATTTAATCGTTTTGCGAGTTCGCTTTCGACATCGTCGCGGTCAATAAAACTTAACTCGCCATGGTCAGCGAAAGAAATGCGACCAGTTTGTTCGCTAATAATGATGACGAGTGCATCACAACGCATAGACAATCCAACGCCCGCTCGATGCCTAGAACCAAGATCAACCGAGAGCATTGCAGATTCATCTGCAAGAGGGAACTGAACGCTCGCCTTTGTAATTCGATCGCCGTTGATTATTAATCCAAGGTCATGCAAAGGATTGTTCGGCCAGAAGATTGATTGTAATAGTGGCGAGCTTACTTCAGCTTCAATGGGTTGCCCACCAATCACGTGGTCACTAGTACTATTTTCTCTTTCGACTGCGATGAGTCCGCCAAATTGGTTTCGGCCTAAAAAATTTGAAGCATCCGCAATGGCAGAAATAGTAGTCCCACCAACCGAAGACATTTTTCTGAATCGAGCGAACATGCCAGACTGACTTACTCGAACGGCAGCTTGTCTAAGTTCGGGCTGAAAAATAATAATGAGAAGTAAAAATAAACCTGTTAAAAACTGATCAGCAAAAAAGTCGAGACGTTCAAATGCCATAATTTTCGATGGCACCATTTGAAGTAACCACAATGGCACAATGACGATAAAGAGCCCTCGAATAACACCACCACCACGTGTGCCCTGAAGAAATCTGAACGCAAAAAAGATGATAATCCAGATGACGGAGAGCTCGATCAGAGTCTCAAGAACGTTATATCCATTAATATCCCAACGCATATACTCAAAGTATACGCTTATCCCGTAGGATTCTCATATATGTCACGATTTGGAAATACACAAGGCGTCTCGCGTCCCACTGGAGTGTGCGCATCAACAGGCGAAGCTCTCGCTATGAATGAGCCCGCAATGGCAACGTTATGCGAACGAGAGGAAGACGAGGGCTTTGATCGGCTTGACTACAGCATGGCTGCTTGGAACAAAGGCGACCGGCCAGATCGCCTATTCAGCCACTGGCGGTATATTGTCCCTGATTCGAATAAAAAGCAAGAAATCGGCATTGATGATGCCGTACTGGCTGATTTATTCGAGAGGCTCGCTGACGACGAACGCCCACAACGTATCGCATTTCGATATATTCTGGCGCTAGTACTCTTAAGAAAACGGAAATTAAAACTTGTTGGGCGGGAAGATGCTGAGGTTGGAGAGATTTGGTTGTTGCAGACCAAGGGCGCTGAAGGCGACAAAGTTCGGGTGAAAAATCCAGGAATCGCCGAAGAAGATATTCAAGATTTATCTGAACAATTAGGCGAAATTTTGCAGGGCGACTTTTGATGCGGCTCTTTTTTGCCATTTTTCTCATTTTTTCAGGGTGTTCGCAACAAGGTAAGACGAAACCGCATGTACCAATTTCGCCTTTGGCAGTAAGAGAATTGCAAATCAAGAGAACCGCAAATTTTCAGGAACTTGTCGGCAGAGGCGTTATAGAATTTAGATGGACGGACGAAGATGGAAAGCATAGAGAGCAGGGTGATCTAGATTTTTGGAAACAAGGTGAAGCTCTTTCGCTACGTATTTCAAAACTGGGGGAACTGATTATGTGGTTTGGAGGTGATGCAAACCAAATCTGGTTGTTCGACTTACTCAGAGACGAAACCACACTGAGCATAAACGGAGAGAGTAATTTATTTTCCGATATTAAAATGGCTTTGGTGTTACTCGGTCTTTCCCCTCTCCCAGCGGGTGAATTGACCGTAGCAAAAAACGGAGTCGTAACGTTACTTGATGCCGAAGGGAAAAAATGGACCATTCTCTTTGAACAGGACATGAATCGTCCGATTGAGATAACAGTTGTCGATGGTGACGAGACATCAAGAGCTTTTCACCGGAGGGGCATACGCGTTGAATTAGAAAATTTACACGAATTGCATTGGCCTGTTACGGGCGGCCTCATTGATTTGACAAGCACTCGCGGCAACACAGATATAAAAATTGCATTTGAAACACTATCAACGGTTGTTTCTGAGGAAAGGCTTGACCGTGTGATGAGCCTTTCGTTTTTAGAGAAAGCATTAAAACCAGTTAGGACGTATACAGTAAAAGATGATTGAGTACTTCGTTCTATCATGTGTGTTTTCCTATTCACCACTTGCTCTTACTGGTAATGAAACTGGCTTGTGGTTTGTTGGTGACATTAATCCACAGGCAGCTACTTTTTCCGGTAAACCTCAAGACTTAGATTATGAGTTGTGTGAACGCTTTTTGGAAAAACAATACATTGTTGTACGACCCTTCACGCGACGCCCAGCAGCACTTGCGATCGGTAAACAAGCGCTCTGGTTTATCGATGATACGTCTGGGATTGGGCTTTATAAAATACATCTTCCTTCTTTGCAGGGGGCGATGACTTCCAAAAATACATCATTACAATCTTCCACATTAGAAGCAGTATTTGAAACAGATGAAAAGCCAACAGACTTTTTAATGTACCAAGGGCAACCGCTTGTTGCTTTTGGAAACTCACCAGAAGGCGTGTTGCATGTATTTCAGTATCAGGACAAGAAATGGAATGCGTTGGCGCCACTTGTGGGGAGCCATGCTCACGTTGCACTTTTGCAAGATCAATTGATTGCGGCTGTAGCTAGTGATGTTGGAATCTCAATGTGGTATTTCAAAGAGGGAAGTTGGCTTGGTGGAGACGAACTTGAAATAGAGGGAGAACTTGTTGACTTGATCTGTCGAGATGATTGGCCAATTTTCGTTTCAAGGGTTGACGAAACAATTACATTGACAGGGATTCAACAAGGGGGACTCGTTGAAATCGCTTCATTCGATATTCCAAAGGGGAGGTGGGGTGTTTCGTCATCTTCGTTTGGATTATCCGCAGTTGGCGTTGAACGAAAAGGAATAACGACGGTGATTGATATAGGGTGGCCATCTGGAGCTATTTCTGAGCCAATTATTCTCGAAGAGAGAGTCATGCAAGACGATTCGTTGCTCTTTACAGTGTTGTTTGTTTCCATGCTGGTAGTAAGTATCATTCTGATTTCAAAAATCCGTAGGCCAGTCCAAAAAACCACAAAATAATACCAGAAAACAAGCCTTAATTGCCGATGTACGTAGGGTGTAGCGCACGGATGCGCTACCGTTGTGTCTTGTTTATGCGAATCGCATAAACACGGAGAGGATTTTTCGTGAAAGACAACAAGGTGCTTCAATGCAAGTAAATCCCAAAGTAAAAAGGCCATTGCTTCTGCTTGGTTTTATTGGATTTACTGCCGGGATTCTTTGGTCTGTTCAAACTGAAGAGGTGATACCTGAGGCTGAGAGTGTGCCCGTTGAAACTCAACAAGAGGCGACTTCCCAGACTGCAGCATCAGCTAACGAGCCACTTTGGTTGAAGTATATGCCCAAAACATCGGTTGAAAAGAGAGATGCAGTTCGAACGAATAGGCAAAATGAACTTGCGGAGATGATTGCAACTATGTATGGAATTAAGAAAGCGACAGTCGTGCTTTCCGACGATTCTAAACAAGGAATCGGGCAGCCTCATCGTGAGATGTCTGCTTGCGTTATGGTTGAACCCACAAGCGGCCCCCTTACTACTTCGACACTAAGAGCAATCCGAATGGTAGTTTCGGATGCAACCTCTGGCTTGCAAGCGGAGAATGTGAATGTGATTAATACAACACTTGGCGTTGTTTCAATCGGAGTGCCATCTTTGGGCACACCAGCACTGAGTGCTACAGAAATTCGAGCGCGTGTTGAAGAATCAATTGGTCTTGCTTTTGCAACTATTTCGGTAACCATGCAAAGGGATTATCCGATTACGGAGTTCATCCCGTGGATGGATGATGCCACGCCAGCTATCCGAATTTCATTGCCCCAAGCGTGGATTGATAAAAGATCTTTGCAAGTGGGCAGCAAAGAAGTTGCACTCGGAGCGATTAAAAATCTTGTGCACGAAGTTGCTCCTGAGGCAACTATCGAAATTGTCGCAGTGGCAGGAATTTCACCTTCGCCCCTTTTACTTGAAACGAATGAGTCATACGCAAAACAAATCGTATTGATGGTTGGGATCCTTGCTGTGTTGCTCTCTGGTTTTGCAACTGATCGGAAAAGAAGAAAAGAAGAAGTTGTTGTGGTGCGAAGCGCTGGGACCCCAGTCGAAGAAGCCAATGCAATACTTCAGATGGAACATTCACTTGCAAGAGGTGCAATTGATTCACTCGAGGGAGCAAGAAAAATAGAAGTATTGCTCGCAATACTTCTTACGGATGAGTCTGCTCAAGATATGCCTGTAGTTGAGGTTGCAAAAGGGAAGCAACTTGAACTTACAAAGTGTGGTTAAGCATCTGAGAAGTTTGATCTTGCAATCATTAATTCAAGGGTTTGGCAGACGATTTCTACTTCTCTTTTAGTCATTGAAGTATAGAAAGGTAGGGCGATTGTTCGCTCTGAAATAGATTCAGAAACAGTACAAGAGCCACCTTTAGAATATTTCGCAAACACAGGTATGGTCGGAATCGATTGGAAAAAATCTGCAGCGCCGATATCGTGCCTGTGTAGGCCACGGATTACTTCGTCTCGGTCATCTCGAGAAAAATTGTCGTTTAGCCGAATGACATATCCTGCCCAGCTCATTTCGACACCCTCTTCAATGGTTGGGCAGGTGATTTCAGTTATACCGCCAAGGCGCCTTGTGTACCACTGAGCAAGATGATTGCGTCGTTCCATTATTTCGTCTAAACGAGACATTTGAACGGTACCTACGGCAGCGTGGACTTCGCTTATTCTGAATCCGTGTCCAATTGCAAGCATGAGTTCATCCGTTCTTACTCGGTGAAGTTCGTCAGTTGACATTGTTGGATCGCTAGCGAGCCCATGGTTTCGAAGGAGTTTACATTGTCTTGCAAGCGCATCGTCATCTGTAACGATGACGCCTCCGTCAATACTTGTGAGTTGAGAGGTTGGATGAAACGCAAATATTGCTGCGTGACCAAACGAGCCAACTTGTCTGTTGCGTAATTTCGAGCCAATTGCTTGTCCAGCATCTTCGATGAGAGAAATTTCTTGCTCTTGGGCAATACTCGCTATTGCATCTATGCCCGCAGGATTACCAAACGTGTGGGTTGCGATGATTGCTTTAGTTTGTTCGGTTATCTTTGAGGCAACGTCTTTTGCATCCATATTCATTGTTCGTGGGTAGCAATCTGCAAATACTGGCGTTGCGCCGAGGTGAATAATGGTTGCTGCATTCGAAGGGAATGCGAAAGCTGGAACAATCACTTCATCGCCAACGCCAATGCCAAGAGATTCGAGTGTGATATGCATTGCGCTGTGGGATGAGTTGGTAGCAATTCCAAAATTGCTTTTGGAGTGCTGGGCAACCGCCTTCTCAAATCGAGTCGTCCATGAGCCAAACGCAAGTTGTTCGCTACGCAATGCATCAGTCGCCGCGCGAATTTCGCGATCGGTAATAGTTGCACAACTTAGAGGGATATTAGCTGTCACTGTAATTAATGTGGACTTACTGCTGCGAGTGCTTTGTCTGCTAAACCCATTCGCTTTAGGTAAAGCCATGCAGCTTGGGTTTCTAGTGCTGGACTAACATGTCCACCACCTGCTGCAATAATACCGAGGTATTCTTGATCTTTCTTTTCAAGTGGGGTGGAACTTCTTGCCATGAGAAGAAGTGCTAATACATCAGCTCGGTTAACTCCAATTCTTCGGAGTTTTGTCGCTTCTTCTACAGCTTCCTCATTGGCAACTTGAAGCATGGCGAGTAAAAGCAACTCTTGTTGTCGACTGTCATCTTTTGTTGAGCGCAAAATAGTCCACGCCTCACTCGGTGCGACCCGAATCAATTCGGTGAATGAACGAATGGCGGCTTCTTTACGTCTTGGGTTTGCGCCATCGGGGACAATTGCGAGACTTTTATAGAATTGCATTGCCTGATCGCTTGTGAGCGATTCTAAGGCAATTCGAAAAGCCCAATCAGTTGTCGCGCGATGCCCCTGTGTGACGAGGTCGCTTAACGATGTAATAGTTTCGGGCGTGATGGATTCTTTATTGCCATTGATTTTTCCTGAGATAAACATATTGCCAAGAAGCGGGTCGTCTAATTCAATTAGTAGACGTTCTCGTACGCTCTCAGTTGGATAGATGCCCGCTTCAAGAAGAAGCAAGAAGTAACGAACTTGATCTTTTCTATTTGGTTCAAACGAAAACTCTCTATTCCAAATTTCGATGCCTATTTCGTTGTTTACAGAAAGTAATGTAAATAGTGTCCAATACCGTTGAGTATCGGTAAGCACGACTGACCCATCGTCCAGTAGTGAAACAAGCCAAGGTGTTGCTTCAGTAAATTTGTACTGACGAATTAACAGTAGTGTTCTTTGCAGCGCGTTATCCCTATCTCTTCGAGTCGCGCGCCGTAAACTTTGTGTTTTGTTATTGATGGTATCGTCGTTACCGCCAAGAAGTGCCGCGAACATAGAGACGCTTAAATCAGTGGACCTGCTTAATCCATCAATCATCTCGGAATCAAGTTCATTACCAAGTCTACGCAAATCAGAAAGTAGAAGTAATCGCGGTGTTGCTTCAAGTGATTCCCACTTTAGTAGGGTTTCCATCTGTTCTTGTTTCAAAAGTCCATCATCAAGTGCTTGAGCAATTAAGTGCTCACGAGCGGTCGGAGCTATTTGTTGAACAAGCCAAGGATCGACAGTTTGTTCTTCACTCAATTCAGCAAGGCCAAGCACTGCGTGGACTTGTACAGTCCAGTCGGGGTGTTGCGTAAATTGTGAAAAGAAGGGTCGAAGGTCTTTGTCATTTAAACTCCGGAGTGAGGCTAAATTCAAAAGGTGTTGGCCGCTACGTTGATTACGAGTCGCCTCTTGAAGTTGATGGAGAGCAGCATCAGAGTAATCAGAGCCACTTGCGAAAAGTGAGTTAGCACTCATAGCACAAGTGGTGATTACAACAATGGCATGCGCGAACCTCATTCGATGATTGTAGCAGCAAAACCCAATAGTACAGTCGTTCATAAAAGGGTAAATAGAGTATTCACCACACCCTTGCGGCGGGATCCATTTGCCCAATATTCCGCTTACCGATTCCTTACAGATTGCGTTTTTGGTTTGACGGAGTTATTTGCGTTGGATCGAATTGCCCATGTAAGTTGGTCAATCACTTCTCGAAGCTCAACAATATCAGTTCCAAGTGTAATGGAGGTGTTTTGGGTCGCGAGTTGTTGCGTGATTCTTTTAACAGCTGCGTGAACGGTTGAGTGATTTTTTCTACCAATCGCCGCAGCAAGTTCTGGATAACTTAACGATGTTAATTGTCTTCCAAGATACGACGCGACACTTCTCCAAAAGACAATGTTTGCGGATCTTGAACTGCCGCGTAAATCTTGTATCGAAAGACCCGCTCGACTACAGGTCACTTCAATAATAGTTGCTATTCGAATCGGTAATGTGTTTGCGGGGGTTGCGCGTAGTACACGTTCTACGATGTCTGCTCCAATCGATGATCTGCGATCGCTCATTAACAAAGAGGCGGTTGCACGAATCCGAGTAACAGTCCCTTCAATTTCACGGACGGATCCAACCGCTTGGCTTGCGAGTCGTTCGATAGCACCAGTGGTGAGTTCGATGCACTGTTTTCGCATCAGTTGTTTGATGATGTTGCATCGAGTATCTCGGTCGGGGCGTTTGATTTCTGCAATGAGACCCGCAACGAACCTATTTGTAAGTGCTTTATTGAGTTTTCGAAGATGCCTTGGATCTTCATCAGAGGCTAATACAAGTCGAGCGCCACGTAATCCAGCCGCGTCAATGGTGTGCAATAGTTCTTCTTGGGTTTTTATTTTGCTAGCGACGAAATGTACATCATCAATCGCAAGTAAATCGAGATTTCTGTAGCGATTTCTAAATCGGGCAAATTCACCACACCTCGAACTTGTGATGAATTCATTTGTGAATTGTTCTGCCGTTACATAACAAATTTTTCCGGGAGATGTTTTTTTGGCAAGTTTGCAGATCGCTTGTAATAAGTGCGTCTTACCTACGCCGCATGAGCCATGTATAAATAGAGGAGAAATTGTTTTTCCATCATCTTGAGTAATTTGTTTCGCCGCAGCGCAAGCAAGTTGGTTGCAAGTTCCAACGATAAAGTCGTCAAAGCTTAACAAACGACGTTTGTGTTGTTTGCGAATTGAGGCGGTCGGTTGAGCTAGAGCAGGGGTCTTGGATTCTTGAATTGGTTGTGCGTTTTCATCAACCAAAATTTTGATTTGCATTTCTTTGCCGAACGTAACTTTTGCAGCATCTTCAATAACAGCGGAAAACCGTTTAGTGATCCAATTTGCAGCGAGTGGAGTAGCGGCAAGAATTTTAATTCCGTCATCGTTGCATTGCATTTTTGTATTTGAAAACCACATTCGATATGGCCGTTCACCAAGTGCGTCGCTTAAGTGCTCTCGCATTTTTTGTTCAATTGGCGAAGTGTTGAAACGAGACATGAATCCAATATCGTTGCAGTAGATGCAAAGGAGAAAGTGGTGATGGTTACTGGTTGAATTGGTTCCGTCCAACGTTCGCCCCCCACTCAAATTCACATAGCATTTCTTCGTGCCATGTATTTGATTTCGAATCTACTCGTCCTTAAGCAGTTCGACTAGGGTAGCGAAAGATTGGTTTGATGCAAGTGGGAGATTGTTAATTGCTTCCAATACCTGTTGGCTCTTTGGACGTAACTCTAGTGTTTCCCTAGGTCAACGAGCAGAAAGAAAAACTGAAAATCTATGTATTGCACATTGTCAATAATGTGTGGACAACTTCATGACAACTTTTGAAATAGAGTGCATAATTGAGAAGGCTTGATGTCGCTCTCTATAGTTTGAAAAAGTGGTGAGGAGCATCACGCTCTTGCAAGGGAATTTCAGTATCCCCGCGTGAATTTTTTATCAGGATTCTCGTCATCAATGAATTGGAAACTGACTTTTGGACCTTCTGTGACTGTTTGAAGCAATATCTTCCATTGGGACGTATTCGCATGAACTTGGATGCTGTTTCGGCGTGTGTCGTTTCTTCTCCAAATGCATCACGAAAAGGTATCCTGCTGCTAGAATAGACGCTTGCAAGGAGACCATACATGCGATTCTTTTTATCCATACTTATTTTGATTACTGTTGCCTCTTGGGTTCAAGTGAGCAATGCGTATCCAAAAGCGACAGATAGAGCTAACCGCTGGCAGTTACGTTTAGATACGGGTGATCTTCGTTTCTATCGTGACCACGAATCGGGCGAAGGGTATTGGATTCTTGTCTATGAAGTGACGAATGAAACAAACTCTGACCGACTTTGGGTGCCGAGTTTTGAGTTGGTGACGGATCGTGGAGAAATCATCGCAGACAGCGACAATGTTCCAAGAGTAATTCAACTACGCGTGTTCGATATGTTTGACGACCCACTTATGATGTCGCAATCAGATGCGATTGGTCCAATTTTGCAAGGTGAAGAAAATGCAATTAAATCACTTGTGATTTGGAAGGCGGGTCGAGAAGATGTTCGGGAAGTCCAAGTATTTGCAGATGGCGTGAGCGGTGATACTGCTGAAATAACCCACCCGATTACAGGGGAATTGCACAAACTCAGACGAGTAATTCAACTTTCGTGGTTTGTGAACGGGTCGGTTGATCAAATCGCATTAAAGCCGCTACCAAAGCGGGCTGTCTCGGGTGGTACGAGTACATTTCGCCTTAGTACGGATGAAAAGGATGGAATTGGTGGCAATGATGTGCAAAGGAAATGGATTTTTCGCTGAATCGTAGGGTTGTATCAAGCCCACTGGCTTGATACAATATGGGGCTCTCGTATG
>Ga0066376_10001080_pt1 | contig 26499 bp, 25 predicted proteins | sample Knorr_S15_td_Bot_FD_77009 | JGI IMG/M metagenome (GOLD analysis project Ga0066376, IMG submission 77009) | Marine microbial communities from Southern Atlantic Ocean transect - Knorr_S15_td_Bottom_ad_5009_LV_A | ecosystem: Environmental > Aquatic > Marine > Oceanic | place: Southern Atlantic... | reverse complement strand
TGGTGGCGTCGCCCATTACGCCGCTCGCCGTCTGCACGCTCCAGTAAGGCACCATCCTGGCGCCGGAGCCCTGAGGATGAGTGCCGGCCAGCAGGTCAGTGCGAAAACTCGGCGACAGGGGAGACCGCTCGTCAACCGCCTTGCTCATATCGACCAGGTCCGGCTTGAGCGCCAGATACAGAGAGGTCTCGTATTCGCCGGCGTGCGAGGTACCCCCGTGGTCGGATTCCCTCAACTGATTACCGACCTCCTTAGCCTGCCGAAGATCCCAGTGGTTGACCGAGGCACACAGAATCCGGCCCTCCTGCTCGAGGATGGAGAGCCGCGCCGCCAGATCCATGGGGGACGCGTTGGAACCGTGGCCGTTGACGATGAGAATGCGCTCGAAACCGTGATGAGCCAGGCTACAGCAGACGTCCTTCACATAGCGGATGAAGGTATCCCAGGTGATGGTCAAGGTGCCGTGAAAATCCATGTGGTGGGGACTGTATCCGTGCGGTATGGGCGGTACCAGTACAGCGATCTCAGGGACTCGCGCCACGGCCCTCTCACAGATCTCGGTGCACAGCACAACATCCGTGTCCACCGGCAGATGAGGACCGTGGTCCTCGTAGGTAGCCACCGGGAGCACCGCCACTCTCCCCTGTTGGGCGGCCTCCTTGACTTCGTACCAGATCATCTCCGCATAGCGGTATTTCATGCGACCCCTCCACGTGGTGCGTGCTCTCGGTGCTTCACCCACCCACTCATCACTCAGGCAGCCCCTTACATTAAGGCCATTTCCAGGCCCCTTCAAGGCCGCACTCGAAGGCGCATGGAGTCTTGCTTACATTCCCGCCCATGAGTCCTGCCCCCCACGCCGGAGGTGCGCTGTCGTGAACATCCCACCCGAAGAGTCCGCCCGCGTTCCCAGCGACGAGTTGAGAGACCTGGCCGCCGCCTGCCTCAAGGCGGCGGGCCTGCGCGCCGATCACGCCGACCAGCTGGCCCAACTGCTGGCCAATGGCGACCTGCGCGGGGTTCGAACCCACGGCACCCGGCAGATCCAAGGCTACTGCCCCGCGCTGCGGGACGGTCACCTGAATGGCAATCCACAGCTGGCCGTGGTCCAGGAAACGGATGCCTCCGTGCTCGTGGACGGCGATGGCGGGCTCGGCTATGCCCCGATGATGATGGCTACGGAAGCGGCGATCCCCAAAGCGAAGGCGAGAGGCGTCGCGGTGGGCGCCAGTCGCCACCATGGTCATTACGGCTCGGCCGGGCACTACGTCCGCCGCGCCATGGAAGATGGTTGCACCGCCTTCTCCGTCCAGGGAAGCTCCAGCGTCTTTGGTCCGCCCGACCCCGACCCCACCAAGCGGCCCCAGTCCGCCTACTGGGGCAATCCCCCCATCTGCTTCGGTCTACCGGGCAGCGACGGCCCGCCCCTGGTATTGGACGCGGCCACCTGCATCATGTCGGACGAACAGCGCAGCGACGACTACGACAGGCTCCAGGACGTCATCCCCGCCGCCTTCTTCAAGTCCATGGGATACACCGGCATCGCCCGCGCCCTGGGAGGCACTTTCGTGGGTATGGACGGTCCTGCTGCCGCCAGCGTCAAGCAGAACTGGCCTCGGGCAAGCGCCGGTGGGCTCATCATCGTCATGGACCTCGGCTTGTTCGCGGATCCGGATGAAGTCGGTGGCGGCATCGACCGTCTCGTGCGCGGTGTGCTCGAGACCATGCAGCCGGTCCGTGGCTATCAAGAGGCCACCTTGCCGGGCACCATCGAGCAACGGCTGGAACAGGATTACCGACGAAATGGAGTACCAGTGGGTGAGCGGGAGTTGACCATGCTGCGGGAGACCGCGCAGGAATTCGGCGTCGACCTGCCGCCAGCGCTCCGGTAGCGGAACAGGCCTACCAGACTACGGCGCCGTAGAGCTGGACATTGCCGGATCCCGGGATGATCTCCCCGATGGGATAGCAGGCGCAGTCTTTGCTCTGCATGTGTTCGATGATCGCCGGCGCCGCTTCCGGCGAACACACCACCGCCAGTCCCACGCCCGTGTTGAACGTGCGCACCATGTCGGTGTCCGACACCTTTCCCGCGGCGCGAATGACGCCGAACACCGCGGGCACCCGCAACAGCGACAGATCCACCGAGGCGTCGAGCGACGTGGGCAGAACCCTGTTCAGATTGTCGCCAATGCCCCCGCCCGTGATGTGGGCGAACGACTTTAATCCATTCTGCTGAAATAACTTACGGATGGCCTGATAATAGCACTTATGAGGTCTCATGACGACGTCGAGAAACGACTCGCCGTCGATGTCGGTCGCCTTCAGGACGAGATTGTCCTCCAACAGCTTCCTCACCAGCGTGTAGCCATTAGTGTGCAAACCGTTAGAGGCCACCGCCAGCACGACATCGCCCGCCACGGTGCCCGTGCCGTCGATAATCCGGTCCCTCTCCACCACCCCGATCGCACTCGCGCTCAGCACATACACCCCGTCCGCGATCACCCCGGGCTGCACCGAAGTTTCGCCGCCGGTCAGGACACAGCCCTGTGCCCGGCAGGCCTCGGCCAGGCCGTCCACCAGCTCTTTGACGATGGCGGGGTCTATGGTGCCGCAGACGATGCAGTCCTGCACATACAGCGGCTCGGCGCCCATGACGACGATGTCGTTGAGCAGGTGATTGACCAGGTCGTAGGCGATGGAGGAGACCCGGCCGAGTTCGAAGGCCAGTTTCTGCTTTGAACCGGGCTCGTCGGTCTTCAGCACCAGCACTGGATGGTCGTAGCCTTCGAAGCGGCCGTCGACCAGGCTGGCAAAGGCGCCGAGGCGATTGAGCACCCGCCGGTCGCCTCGATCGATGCTGCCAGCCATATTTCGCTTGGCCGCATCAGTGACGTCGATGTCGACGCCCGTCTTCGCGTACGACAGGCTGTCACTCATTCCTCTACTGTCCTCATTCGGGTTCTCGCTGCATGGCTTAGGCCGTGGCCCGCCCCCTCAATCCCGCCAAGGCGGCCCGCAGTGCCAGATGGTGGGCCGCCACCCGTGCGTCGATCGACCAACTGGTCGGGGTTTCGAAGATCAGTGAGTGAGCGGCGTGGAACTCAAGCATGTACGGCGCCAGTCCTTGTGTTCCCCACGAACGCGCCACGGCAAACACCCCTCTTGAAAGCCGGGTCTCCGCCTCGGCGTCGGCGTCGGCATCCGGATCGATGGCACCGATCGTCTCCACCGCTGCTATCACTTCATCCCCCACCCCCTCACCGCCGCGGCACCCTTCGTACAGATAAAACCCCTGCGCCTCCCAGTCCTCGTGAAAATCGACGAAGTAGTCCATTTGCTGGCCGTCAAGAACCTGCTTCAGAATCCGGACCTCCGCCACTTCGTCCGCTTCAAAGGCCCGGTTGATGTCCACTCCGTCGGCATTCTCGGAATTCCCGCGCCCCGGTCCTCAACCACGACCTCGACCCCAGCTGCGGCGCCACGTGTCGAGACCTTGACCACGCGCTCCTCCCCTCCCTCAGCCCTCTCCGCCTCCTCCACCGCATCCCTGGCGTTGTTCAACAGGTTGAGCACGACCTCTTCCAGTGAGAAGGGATTGATCTCCACCAGGGGCAGATCAGACCCCATCTCAAGCGCGACTTCGATCCCTCGCGCGCGGAGTTGGACGCCGATCAGGCCGATCGCGGACCGAACCACATCGTTGACTCGCACCGCCGAAATTTCCGGACTCCCGGCCTCGCCGGCAAAGCGGCGCACGTGCTCAATGATATGGGCCATGCGATCCGCCTGCTCGACGATCATCTCCAGTTGTTCCTTGAGGGCCCCATCCGAGGTCTCCCAGCCCCGTTCCATGCCGATCAGAAGCTGCTCGGCAATGCCCCGAACTCCGGCCAGGGGTTGGTTGAGCTCGTGAGCCATACCCGCGGCCATCTCGCCCAGCGAGCGCAGCCGATCAGCGCGCAGTCGCAGGCCACGCTGACTGGCCGGTTCGCCTGGGGCCGCACGGCGATCTTTGCCCTCAGCCCGCTACCCCTCTTGCTTGTTCGCCACCTCTATAGCTCCAACTCGTTGCCGCTCAATCTCATGATCAGTTGACCGTCGCCTGCCAGGGCGCCGTTCGTGGGCGCGAATGCCGATATCCCCCTTGTCGTAGATTGGGTGGTCACCGATACACAGCCTGGATCATGGCGCGAATATACCCCGTGGCAAGGGCGTGACCCTCGCGCTGATTCCGATCTCCCGGAATACGGGGGGTGTGGTCCATCATGAACGGCCCTTCAAAACCAGCATCCCTGTATGCCTTCATAGCCTCGAACATGTCGACGTCACCCTCGTCGATGAAGACCTCCTGGAAATTCCTTGGCGACCGCCCCCGAACGTTGCGGAAGTGGACGTAGACGATCTTGCCGAGAGTGCCCATGTCGCGGATCGCCTTGAGCACGTCCTCACCCATCTCCGTGACGCATCCCTGGCAAAAGAGCATGGCGTTGGCGTCGCTGGGCGCCAGGTCGAAGATGCGGCGGTACTGATCGAGGGTGGAGACGATCCTGGCAGCGCCCGCCATCGCCTCCGGGATGGGCGGATCGTCCGGGTGAAGAGCCAGTTGCACTCCTTCCTCTTCCGCCACCGGCACGATGCGCTCCAGGAAGTACTCGATGTTGCGCCACATCCCCTCCTCGTCGATCTGCTTGTCGGGATGGCTGGGCACGTCCTTCTCCCACTCCTTGTACACGAAGGTGCTGTACCCGGCTCCCCCGCGCCCGAAGCTGGTCGCGGTGCGGAAGTTGCCGATGGGTTTGAAGTTGTAACCCAGGGTGGGCACCCCGACCTCCCCCATGGCCCGCAACGCGTCCGTCCACTGCTGGATCTTGTCGTCGCGCTCGGGGCTGGCGAGGGTGATCTCATCGGGACCGGCGAAGGCGATGTTGTACAGCCTCAGACCATGGGCTTCGGCCTGGGCTTGCTTTTCCTGAAGATACCGGGTCATCTCCGAGCGCCCCTTCAGCAGCGGCTCGGATGCCTTACCCGAAACCGTGGCGGCAAAGGGCGGTGCGTTGATGGTCAGATAATCAACACCGATTGCCTTGAAAAAGCTCAGATTGTCGTCGGTCAGTTGGCTGTCGGGCAACTGGTCTTGTATGAACATGCTATGCTCCTATTTAGCTGTCCACGACATGCTTTCGCCGCGCACCAGAAAGGACCGCTCGTCCCAGAACCCGGGGCGTTCCACCGGGATTCTGCCCTCTTCCACGGCCACGTCCAACGGGTTGTCCCGCGTCTGCAGCGGCAACATGACGCGCTCGTGCACCCGAGCCGACTCGTACACCGCCATCATGATCTCCAACGCCGCCTTGCCGTATTTCCCCTCCCCGCGGTACTCCTCCACCTTCCCTTCGATCCAGTCGCAGATGCCGTAGGCCTGGGCCACGAAGGCATCGCCGTAGCCCGCGATGTTCGACTCGGTGGGCTCGAATTTCTGCCAGCCTGCCTTGGACGGGGTCATGTATTTGAGACTGTTGCCCTGCACGTCCATCATCCCATCGGTACCGGTTATCGTCGCCCCCACGCGGTACTCGCCGCTGAGCTCATTCTCGATGACGCCTACCGCCCCTCCCGGATAGCCGATGAGACCACAACAGCGGTCCTCGACGCGGTGACCGAAGATATGGTGATCGGTCTTGCGCTCTACCGACCCCATCACCCACTCGGCCTGAACATCGCCCAGAGCGTAGAGCTGGAAATCAATGCCGTGTGTTCCCGTATTCAGCATGCCCGCCCTCACCCCCGTCCACAAGCGCTGCGGTTCGCCGATAGCGCCATCCTGAATCAATCGCCTGGCCTCATTCCAGGCGGAAAAGAACCGCCGCTGATGCCCGATCGCCAGCTTTACCTCGTTGCGCTTGCAGGCGATAACCATTCTCTCCGCCTCACCCAGGGAGATCGCCATCGGCTTCTCGCACAGGATCACCCGCGGTTTGTGCGCCGCCGCGGCGATCGTCATTTCAGCGTGTTGCGGATCCCAGGAACAGACACTGACGATGTCGAGCTCCTCCTTCGCCATCATCTCCCGATAGTCCAGATACGTCGCCTTGACATTGAAGTCCCTGGCGTAATCGGCCAGCGCCTCCGGGTGGGCATCTCCAATGGCGACGATCTCCGTGTGCTCGCACTCCGTCCAGCCGCGCCCGTGCTCGCGCGCTATACGCCCGCTGGCTATTACACCGACTCGATATTTCGCTGCCACCTTGCCTCCCCCAAGTCCAGTTGTGATTGATCGGCCATCGCCGTATGAGCTTGGCCGACCCGTTTCTCAAGCGACCCGCCAACCGCGGAAGAGATGTACCTATTGCCCCGGTCGAAGGCAGGCCGATCAGGCGCCAACATAGGGCTTTCCAAGGCTCAATACCAATGAACCCGAGCCCGCGAAACTGTTGACCTGAACCCGCGCCAGCTGGTGTTAAATCCCCACCTGACCGTACCTGGGACTCCGCACCGCTACTTCAGTTCAAAATCCACCAGGTCGGCCGTCCCCTGCCAGATGATACCGTCGTGCCCGATCGCGCGCGACTCTTCGACGATGCCGTCGACGGCTTCACGCGGCCAGCCCTCGCCATGGAGGATAGGATAGGATGGCAGCTCCGGCGAGAGGCACAGTCGCGCCTTGACCAGGTCTCGCATCACCAACTCGCGCACCGGGATGCGGTAGGCGAGAGTCTGGGGCTCGTCAATCTTGTACTCCCCTATCGACTCGGGCAACCCCATGCCGTCGTAGCCGAGGAAGCGGTAGACGATCCTCAGCGCCGCGGCCTCGCCGATCTGTCGATTCTCCCGCGTCAGAAACCGGGCCCACTCCACCAGGGTATTGCACAGGAAAGCGGAGATGTGGGAGACCAGTGGGCTGGCGAAATCGGCAAATTCGTGGAAGGCGGCGTGATCCTGCCCGACGAAGAGGGACAGCGACGCCGGGTGGGTATCGGTGCCGAACAGCATCTCCTCGCCGGCCGCCGATTTCACCGCCCGGTAGAACCGACGCAGGTTGTCGGACAGCAAGTCGGCTCGAAACCGAAACCAGTCCAACACCCCGCTGCGAAGATCGAGGGCCTGCGCCACGTCCATAAAACCCATGCCGAGGTCGCACGCTTGAGTCAGCAGCTTGCCGTCGATTTTTCGCAGCCGCTCCCTCGCCGCCATCAGAGCGGCGATCATCTCGTCCATGTCGTAGCCTAGCTCCCGCGCCCTGGACCGGCAGTGGTCGCAGGTACAGGAGAACAGCCCACGGGGAAAGCTCCCCATGGGGTAGCGGGCATGCGTCACGTCGAGGCCATCGACGTCGTAGGTGGTAGCGGAGTGGACGTATACCGCCTCGTTCCAGTCGTTGACCGCCGGATTACTGGGGCAGTACATAAGCCGCCTCTCGGTGTAGCAGCCGCCGCACATCCAGATCTCGACCCCGGTGGCCCTCAGCGTGCCTATAGCCGCTTCCACGGCTGTCTCATCCGCCTCTGCCCTGACCGTGGGGCCGACGCACGAACGGGCAAGGTCAAACTCGAGTGGATCGACCGCCTCGCCGTCCAGATGCTTGATGAGAAGGCTTTTCAGACAGGCATCCGACAGCGGCACGCCGTCGAAGGGACTCTTCGCCAATACCGCATCCGGGAGGGCTCCAGCGAAGAACAAGACGACGAGATTGAGCCCCAGCTTCTCCTGGAGCGCCTCGATGTAACCGGGATTGCGGACGATCACCTCAGGCCGCAGGTAGATGCCAGTCCTCTGTCTTCTTGCCATTATTCAGTTCCAATCGATGCGGTTGGGACACAGTCGACGGGCCCGAGTCGCTCCCCGGGCCGTGGGGTGCCTCGGCTAGTGGTCGCGTTCGTAAATACGGTGACGTATTCGGGTGCCGAGGCGCCCGGTTCGCAAGGCGCGCGACCGAGGCGGGTTGTTGGAGCCCGCGGAGGAAGCGCAACGTAGCGAATCGGGATGGATCGGCACCCGAATGTTATCGTATTTACGAACGGGGCCACTAGTGTGCTATTGTCCTGGTGTTTTCGAATTGGTGGAAAGGGGAGACTACCCCCGTTTCCTCGGCCGCGCTCTCCAGCATCTGGCGGTGCTCGTCGCCGACCAGGATGCCCTTCTCCCTGTTTTCCCGCTCCCACTGCCACTCCAGCCCGCCGGGCAGTTCGGCGCGGTCCATCCCCGGAAACGGCTGCATCTGACGCGCCGCGGCGATGTGCCGATCCATCTGGGCCTTCAGCTCCTCCACGGGTATGAACCGTTTGGCGTCAAAAACGGCGATAAAGGAGCCCTGGTTCGACGCCCACTTCGACTGGGACTCGCCAAACTCCTCACTCCAGACCCCCGCCATGATCCCGCCCATTACCGTCAGCATGGATGTCAGTCCGAGACTCTTGAAAAACACTCTCGGGAAGGCCTCCATGAGGTCATCCTGCCCGGGAAGCAAATGGGCGCCCATATCCAGAACGATGGGGGGTTCTTCTCCCGAAGGCATGGCGACACTCAAGGGAAAGGCCCTGGCCAGGTCGAGGATCATCTCCTCGGGGTCGGGTGTGACCCTGTGGGCGGACATGACCATGCCGATACAGTCGTGCTCCAGGGCCAGCCGCGAGTACAGGCCGGCCGATCCGATATGAAAGTGATTCCTCGTAGTCGCCGCCGCGACACCGTGTTGGACTGCTTTTTCAACGGTCATCTCCGCTGCCCGGTAAGCGGGGAAATAGCCCAGGCCGCCGTCGCCGTCCACCACCGTCGTGCTGGACGCCTCATCCACTACCCGAACCCGGGGTCGCGGGTTGACGCTGCCGTCGCGGAAATGCTCGAGGTAATAGGGCACCGTCCTGGTGCCATGACTGTACACACACCGCAAATCGTTCAGCACCAGCAGTCCCGCAACAAAAACCGCGTCTTCCGCCGTCACCCCCTCGGTCTGCAGCAGGTCGGCGGCCAGTCTGGCCATAGCGTCTGCCGGCACGCGTATGCCCTGGACTGGAGGGTAATTGCGCCCGGTCAACATCTCTCGCTCCCTTCCCATGTCAATCCCGTTGTTCCCCAGTAACGCCCTCTCGAATGGCTAGTTTAGTTAATTGACACGTCCGCTGCGGAGCGGATTGGCGGGCGAGTATCTGGTCGCCTTCACGTTTTTCACTTTCAACCAGGAGACGTAGGGGGAACCGCCCTCCCCGGCGCTGGCGAAGTCGCACAGTCTCAGCCGCTCCCCTTCCCCGGCCGCGTATTCCAAAAGCATGAACGGCGATATCCCGGCGCCCGAATGCCTCACCAATTTCCCTTTCATCATCGCCGCGTCCAGTTCTGGCAGCCGGGGCGGGTCCACCTCGTTGAAGCGGCGATCATAGGTCAGCAGGACCGGGCCCCGGTACACCGAGACCTTCCTGCCGCACTCCTTCTGCCCCTTCCAGAAGTGCAGGGAGAAATCGAGGTCGATATCGATACTGTCGCCGCGTTTCCATCGCCTCTTGAGGCTCAGATAGGTGCCTGACTTGACATCTTTCACGCTGTCGCCGTTGACCCGCACCCGGGTCCGCTCAGACCAGTACGGAATCCTCAGCTTCAAGGTGAACTCGACCGCTCGCGATGGTTCTACCAGCAGCCTGACGCGGTTCCGCCGAGGATAGTCTGTCTCCTGAATCAGCTTCACACTCGCGCCGGCTACGGTTGCCGACATCTCCGACGGCCCATACCAGTTCAGTACCAATCCCTGGGCGCCGTCTCTCTCGGGTGCCGCATCCACCATGAGAGCCCAGTCGCTGATCATGCCCAACCCGCGAGGACCGTTGACGCTGCAACAGTTCAGCTCCGGCGTGCCCTCCCGCGCCTGGAAGACGATGTGGTGGGCGCTGGCTTTGCGCACCCCGTCCATCGGCGTGTCGTAGGTGACCCAGCGCCCCGATTGTGAGTGCAACCCGATCACCGAGTTAAGCGTCGACAGCTCGATCTCGTCGGCGACGACCGAATGGCCGGTCAAGCGCAGCATCTCCACGCTCATGGCGATCCAGGCGATGGTACAGCAAGTCTCGATCGCGCCCTGGTGATAGGGGTTCCCCTGGGCCCGCTCGCCCGAAGTGAAGCCGCCGTTGTTGTGGCGGTCCAGCTTGACGATGCTCCACCATATCTGCTCGAAGGCTGAAGCGTACTCCTCCTCTCCCGTGATCCGGGAAAGCTCCAGCATCCCCATGATCGGGTGGAGACTCTCCCACCTCGGCTTCGGGGTCTCAAAGAACTCCGTCCCCGCCAGCGCCGCGCGTTTGTAGTCCCCGGCCAGCGGCCCGTCCGGGCCGGCAGCTGGAAACTCCTCCTCGGCGATCTGCACGGCCATGTCCAAATAGCCGCCGCCGCCGGTGCGCTGGTGCAGCAGGCAGAGGGAGTGGATGACCGCCAGATTCATCTCCGTACTCCCCGTGTCCACCAGTCTTTTGCCTCCTGGTGCCGCTTTTCCCAGGAATTTCCTGCAGATCAGGTCGCCCATCCGCCGGGCGCACGTCAGGGCCCCGCGATCGCCGCTGTCCTCGTGCCACAGGAGCAGCCCGAGCATGGCGTGATAATGCCCCCACGCATCCCACGTGCTCACCTTCTTGCCGCCGTTGGGCGCGGTGCCGGTGAGCCGCGACCGCTTCGGCCAGGGGCCGAGATAGCCGTCGTCCGCCTGCAGCGCGGTCAGCTCTTTTGCGAAGGCGGCGATCCGCTCGCGCAGGTCGGGATCGCCGGTGAGCCGCAGGATCTGCACGGCGCTGGTCAGATACTTGCCCGCGAACTCCCCCGCCCACGGCATCATGTCGCGAAGGGGACGGCGATCGCGATCGCGGAACATCTCCAGGATGCCCGGGTTGGCCGCGGGGACGGGGTGAAGCCACTGATCCGTCACCTTTTCCAGGTACTCGCCCACCCACCCACCGATGTCGTAGGCCACGTCAGCCGGTCGGCTCAACAGAATTCCACCCATGAGTCTCGCTCTCCTCCCGTATCGTCAGTCAGTGCGCTGCTCCGTCTCATAGCTCTTCCGGTATGTCCAAGTAGCGCTGCTTCACTCGCTCCGGGGGCCACAGATCGAGCAGCTCCAGCGTCCTGGTGAAGTCGTGGTCTCGAAACAGGGCCTCCATCTGAGCCTGGGTCTTGCGCTTCGCCGGACGCTCAGGCAGATTGGCCAGATGATAGAGCAGTTGAGCGTCGATGGCGGCGCACTCGATCAACCCCTGCTGGTACACCTTCTCCGCCGTGTCGGCCCGAGTGTGGCTATAGAACCGATCCTCCGGCAGCGCCGACGCGGTTTCCAGACCGATGGTAGGCACTCCGTGAGCGACGAAGGGAAAGTGGTCGGACCCCCATCCCTGAGGCCCACCCACGTCGTTGTTGCAATCTCCCCTTCCACATTCATTTCACTTCACTCACTCTTCCTTCACTCCTCAACAAGAACACCCGCCGAATCTACACCCAGCGAGTCAACACTGTTTTTTGTCTCGTATAGAACATCACCCCCTCCATCCCCTGCACGTGCAGGTCCCCGAAAAACGATTGGTCCCAGCCCGAAAAGGAGAACAGCGCCATCGGCGCCGGCACGCCGATATTCACCCCGATCATGCCGCACTCCACCTCTCGCACGAACCGTCGGGCGGCGGCGCCATCGCGCGTGAAGATAGTGGCCGCGTTGCCGTAGGGAATGCGGTTGATCCACTCGATCGCCTCCTCCAGCGAGCCGGGGCGCATCATACCCAGCAGCGGGCCGAAGAGCTCCTCGGCGAATACATCGTGGCTGGGGGTAATCCCGTCAAACAGCGTGGGACCCACGAAAAAACCGGTATCTGGGACGCCCTCTCTGCCATCGCGCACCACCTCCGTGTTCCGCTCGGGAGCCTCCCGGATCCGGGTGAACAGCCGGTCCCTCGCCCCGCCGTCAATGACGGGCCCCATTCCCGCTTCGGGGTCGGCTACCGTATCGCCCACGATCAGGTCATCGATGGCGGCGCCCATCTGGTCGCGCAAGTCATCAGCCGCCGCCCCCAGCCCCATCAGCAGGGAGCCAGCCATACAACGCTGCCCCGCACACCCGAAGGCCGAGGCCATCACCGCCTGGATCGTCGGATCGGCGGCCGCCGCTTCCCCCACGGACTCGACCGCGTCCGGCATCACCAGAAGCACGTTCTTCGCCCCCCCCGCCGACTGCACGCGCTTGCCGTGCTGACAAGATAGCTCGTACACCCTGCGCGCCACCGACGAGGAACCCACGAAGCTGACCGCGGCGATGCCCGGATGGGTGCACATCGCTTCCACGACCTCGCGGCCACCGTGGACGATATTGAGCACTCCCGGCGGTAGGCCTGCCTCCAGGAAGAGCTCCGCCAGACGGTTTACGGTCAAGGGAACTTTCTCACTCGGCTTGAGCACGAAGGTATTGCCACAGGCAATCGACAGAGGATACATCCACATCGGCACCATGGCCGGGAAGTTGAAGGGCGTGATGCCGGCGCACACTCCCAGCGGCTCCCGCGTCGAGGTCGCGTCGATGCCTTCGGACAGTTGGGGCAGCATCTCCCCCTTTGCCAGGTGGCCGATGCCGGCGGCGAACTCAACCACTTCGATCCCCCGCCGCACATCCCCTCTGGCCTCCTCAATCGTCTTCCCGTTCTCCCTGCACACCAGCCGGCCCAGCTCCTCGAAGTGAGCTTCCAACAGCTCTCGGTAGCGGAACAGGACCCGGGCCCTAGCGGTTACCGGCGCCCCCGACCAGGCTGGATACGCCTCGCTGCCGGCAACTACGGCAAGCTCCACATCCATGGCACCGCACATAGGCGTGCGGGCAATCACGTCGCCGCTGGAGGGCTGATGGACGGCGGTGAATCGGGTCACCTGGGGCTCGGTCCACAGGTCGCCGATCAGGATCGGTACTACGGGTGCCTTCATTCTTCCTCCTTCAATAGTTGCGGTGAAGCGAGATTTAGTAGTGTGGCAATCCGCGCATTGATGACTATCGCGAGCCGGCGGTGATCAAAAGGATCGGGAAGCGCGGCTATAGAGTCTCTTTCGGAGGCGCTGAAAATAGGTCTGGCCAAAACAGCGTCAAGCTCTTTTTCGCCTCAAGCCTCGCTGTAGACGGCCTCTCGCAGCCCCTTGATGTAGCCTACGGCAAAGAGACGAGCGATGCGCAGATCGTCGTCAAAGGCGCTGTCTCCCATCTTGGGGTAGTGATCGGGGCGGCAGACTCCCTCATAGCCGATGTCGCGGTAAGCGCGCAGGCACTCGACCAGATCCGACTGGCCGTCGTCATGAAAGGCCTCCTGGAAGTGATCGGGCGTTCCGCGAACATCGCGCATATGGACGAAGTGGATCTTCTCCTGCGCCCCGAAGTGGCGGATCGCGGCAGGAAGGTCGTCTGTCATCAGGGCGAAATTGCCCTGACACAGGCCAACACCGTTCATCGGGCTGGGCACCAGGTCGATCATGCGCTGGTAGTTCTCCACCGTGCTCATGATCCGGGCGACGCCACGGATCGGCGACAGCGGCGGGTCGTCCGGGTGCATGGCCATCTTCACCCCCGCTTCCTCAGCGACGGGAACGACTCGTTCGAGGAAGTATCTCAAATTCTCCCACTGCTGTTCCTCGGTAATGACGCCGTGCTCGGTGAGGGGCTCGTCGCGGACCTGCTCGTGGTGATAGGCACTGACCAGGGCCCCGCCCCGCGACTCAATGTTGCGCGCCGTGCGCATGACCCCGAGAATCGGCATCCACATGCTGCACCAGACCGGAATACCCAGCTCTCCCATGTTTCGCAACATGCGGCAGACCACGTCGATCTCCTCGTCGCGGCCCGGCAGGGCGAGCTTGATTTTCTCCATTCCAGGCCGACCCTCAATGACAGCCATCTTTACGCCGATACCCTCGTACGACTCCTGCCAGGCTCTCAGGCGTTTCAGGCTCCAGGGCTGCGCGTCCTCGGCCGCGTTTGGAATCGTCTCCAGGCTGCTGTGGCAGACGGCGTAATCGACACCGCACTGACGCATCAGGGTCCAGGGCAGGCCAGGCTCGGGGGGCAGACTGACGGCGATCTTTATCATCGGTTCGATTCCTCTCGTGGGCTTCAAGCGATTGACAAATCAGAAAAGGCCCAAATCAGAAAGGCGCCGTGCGATTGAGAAGCACGACGCCTTTCATCCTTCGCTTTTTTTGGCTTACACCGGTGACACGTTCTCCGCGGCTGGTCCCTTCTGTCCCTGGACCACTTCAAACTCTACCTGCTGGCCCTCTTGCAAAGATTTGAAGCCTTCGCCCTGAATGGCGCTGTGGTGGACGAAAACATCATCGCCACCGGGGCGCTCGATGAAGCCAAAGCCCTTCTGGTCATTGAACCACTTTACGGTTCCGGTCTCACGATCGGCCATCTGCGTGTTCTCCCTCTTGGAGGTTGGGTCGGACATCACTCACTGAAAATGCCCCACAAGTATATAATACACTTAGGCATAAGATCAAGTCCTAACTTGAGGCAAATCTCAACCACTGCCGTTTTCGTGTCCATCCCCATGGCTGGCTATGGCTTGCAAGTCACCGTCCAGCGTGGTATGTTTTGGCCGGAATTCAGCCCTGCCAGGGGCTATTCGCGAGGTCGGAAGGCGAGAGACCGAGCCGTTCCCAAGGGCGAGATTTTCGGGCGAGATTTTTCGGTTTCTTGCCGCGATCCATTGTCCGCACCACGTCGCTTCGACTGCCAGGAGGGCTCCCTGTGTTCGATCAATCGATGAAGAAATCATACGAAACTGACGGCTTTCTCGTGGTGGAAAACCTGTTTTCAGACACCGACCTGAGACAGATCCGGCAGCGCACCGACGAAATCGTGGCCGATCCGGATTCGGCGCCCAAGGGTGTCGGCGTGGGCCGTGAGGGCGACACCGCAGCTGACCGATCCAGCGAGGAGGCAGCCAACCGCGCCGTCCGCGGGACTTCCTTTATGGTCAGGTTCGACCCGCTCTTTCAGCGCCTTGCTCTCCAGCCGAAGCTCCTCGAAATCGTGCGCGGACTCCTCGGTCCGAAGGTGAGGGTCTTCAGAGACCAGATGCTGCTCAAACCCCCCGGCGGACAGGCCAAGCCGCTGCACCAGGACCAGAGCTACTTTCGCGTGCTGCCGGAGGGGGAGCTGGTCACCGCCTGGATAGCCCTGGACGAAGTCACCACCGAAAACGGCTGCATGTGCTACGTACCCGCCTCTCACACCCACGGTATCTTCGAGATCGCCACCGATCCGGAGCACCCGGTCCACCACGTCCCGGACACCCGGGGAATCGACCTCGCTGACCCAACAAATTGCCCGGTAGCGGCCGGCTCCGTCATCTTCCACCACGGTTGCTGCCTGCACTCGAGCGACGAAAATCGCACCGCCAGCTGGCGGCGGGCGGTGATCCTCCACTACACGACCTCGCGAGCCAGGTCCGAACGGGAGGAGCTCAACGAACAGATTTCCCTGGAAATCGACTGACCGGACCTATTCCGGACCTATTCCGGACCTATTCCGGACCTCGGGCGGCCCGTGATGGCGCCCCGGCGGGGTCTCCCGTGAAACGATCTGGTTCGCGCCAATACTCCGAACACTGGGCCTACATGCCCTTCACATACGCCATCTGCAGCAGCGCCCGAATATACCCGTTGGCGTAAGCCCTGCCGGCCCACTCGCCGGCCTTGTGAGGCACGCCAGGCGTGTGGTCCATCATAAAAGGCCCGGTGTATCCCGCATCCCGATAGACCTTCATGGCCTCGATCATGTCTTCCTGCCCCTCATCGAGGAAGACCTCCTGGAAGCTCTCGCGGGTCCCGCGGATATTGCGAAAATGGACAAAGACGATCTTGTCGCGCTCGGCCATGTAGCGAATTGACCGCCGCACATCCTCACCCATTTCCGATACACATCCCTGACAGAACAACATGCCCAGCGCCGGGCTCGGCTTGATGTCGAAAATACGCTGGTAGTTCTCGATACTGACGACGATGCGGGCGGCTCCACCCAGCGGTTCAGGCGTCGGGGGGTCATCGGGATGCAGGGCTATCCTCACCCCCGCCTCCTCCGCCACCGGCACGATGCGCTCCGCCCACCACGCCATATTCTCCCACAGGCGCTCCTCGGAGAGCTCGAGGTCGGGGAAACTGCGAGGAGATTTGTTGTACTCGTCGATATTCCAGGTGCTGTAAGCCGCCCCGCCGCGGCCCGTGGTCGCCTCGGTGCGGAAGTGGCCGATGGCGTAGAAAGTGGTCGCCGTCGCCGGCACTCCAACCGCGCCGATGGCGCGGATCACCTTCGTCCAGTTCGCCAGCTCCTCATCCCGCCCCGGGAGCCCGTGGATGATCCTCTCTCGAGGAACCTGGTGTGAGTGGATGGCGTACAGCTCCAGACCGTGATCCTCGACGAATTTCTTCACCCGCCGCATCTCCTCGGTGGGATCGCGGCCGTCGGCGAGCGCTCCGGGCATGTGCGCCAGCAGGCAATCCACGCCGATAGCCTTGAAGAAATTCAGGTTCTCGGTCGTGATGTCCTCCCAGTGCAGGTGGTCCATCAGTTTCATGTCGGCCGTCCCTTAGCAACGTGATGTGTCGACTGACTCTTCATGAGGCGCGACAGCACACGAGTGGCTGTCCGATAAACAGGCGTTAGCCCCAAGAGGTTCATACTGTTGGCGGTAAACATGCCCGATCACGATCCGCAGGTGGGACAGCTGGCCGCCTCCATGCCACGCCTTGTGTGGTCCCTTGCGCCAAGTCCCTCACGCTACAGTCCCTGGGCGCGCTTGGCTGCCAGGATGGTATTGAACAGCAGCAAGGTGATCGTCATGGGACCGACTCCGCCAGGCACCGGCGTGATGGCCCCCGCCTTTTCCCGGACGCCGTCGAAGTCCACGTCCCCCACCAGGCGGTACCCCCGCTTCCGGGTAGGGTCCGCTACCTGTTCCACTCCCACGTCGATGACGGTGGCGCCCTCCTTCACCATCTCCGCGGTGATCATTCGCGGCCTGCCCGCGGCCACGATGAGGATGTCGGCCTGTCGCGTAAAAGAGGCCAGGTCCCGGGTGCCGGTGTGACAGATCGTCACGGTCGCATTGGCCCCCTCGGATTTCTGCGTGAGAATATTGGCCACGGGCCGGCCCACCAGAGTGCTCCTGCCGACCACGACCACGTGCCTTCCCGCGACCTCTATGCCGCTGCGCACCAGAATCTTCTGTACTCCGTGCGGAGTACAGGGCAGAAAGCCCTCCTCTCCCCGCATCAACCGGCCCAGGTTCACCGGGTGCAACCCATCCACGTCCTTGTCTGGGTTGATCGCGTTGAGAACCCGGCCTTCGTCGAGCCCCTCGGGGAGCGACAGTTGCACCAGGATTCCGTGAATCTCGTCGTCGCCATTCAGCTGGGATACGACCCGCAGGAGTTCCTCTTCGCTCAGGTCGGCGTCGAACTTCAGCTCCCGGGAGTACACCCCGAGCTCCCCGCACGCCTTCTGTTTCCCCTTCACATAGGACACCGAGGCCGGATCGTCTCCGACCAACACCACGGCCAGGCCGGGCACCAGATCGTGCTCCTGCTTGAGCCGCGCCACCTCCAGCTTCATCTCCGCCCGCATATCGGCGGCCAGTGCCTTCCCGTCCAGGATTCGCGCTGTCATTGCCTCTCCCTGTTCATTCGCCTGGCTCTATCAGGTCCCTGCCCACCACCTGTCGCAACGCCTGTGGGACCTTCACCGCGCCCCCCTTCTGCTGGTAGTTCTCCACGATGGAGATCAGCATGCGTCCCATCGCACAGCCCGTGTCATTGACGGTGTGACAGAATTTCGGACTCCCCCCATCCTTGCCGCGGAAGCGGATGTTCATCCGCCGCGCCTGGTAGTCGGTCGTGTTGGTGTCGGTCATCACCTCCATGAAGGCCCCGGTGCCCGGCAGCCAGACGTCCAGGTCGCGCTGTCGATGACTGGCCAGATAGCCGGCGTCACCACCGCACTTTTCGACGACGCGGTAGGGGACCTCCAGGGTCTTCAGCAGCCACTCGTTGATCTCGCCGAACTCCTCGTACATCTCCCCGGACTGCTCGGGAGTGCAGACGCTGTTCATCTCGATCTTGTCGAATTGATGCACCCGCTTGATGCCCCTGACGTCCTTCCCCCACGAGCCCGCCTCGGAACGAAAACAGGTGGTGTAGGCGAAGACGCGCACCGGAAGGTCCTCGTACCGCAGAGTGCGGTCCATGAAGTAGCTGAAGTTCGTCGGTTCCGACGATCCCACCAGAAACAGCTCGGTGCCCTCCTCCACGTTGTCAGTCTTGATGGCGTACACCTGGTCCCTGCCCTCGGGAAAGTGGGAGGTTCCGTACAGCGAGCGCTCCCGCACCAGCAAGGGCGGCATCATCATCTCGTATCCCCGGCGCAGAAGCTCTCCCGCCAACAGCTGCTGCAGCCCGTACTGCATGAGCGCGGCGGGGCCCTTCACGTAGGCGAAGCGCGATCCCGACACCTGAGACGCCTGCAGCGTCTCCATCCCCAGTTTCGCCCCGAGCTCGGCGTGCTCCAGCGGCTCAAACTCGCCGTCGTCGGCGTGCGGCGGCCGTTTGGGCATGGCTGCGGCACTGTGGTCGCCGGTTCCGAGCTCGCTCGCATTCAGGTATCCTGTTCCTGGCAGCCACACTTTTTCCTCTGGATTGTCGGCCTCGCTCTCGCCCGCCGGCATGTCCGGGTGAGGCCAGTTTGGGAACCAATCCATAATCCGCTGCCACTCAGCTCCGATCTTCCCCACCTCCTCTTCAAGCTTGCGGCCCTTCTCCCTCAGCTCCTGCCCCTTCTGGCGGGCCGCATCCGGGTCGGTCTTTCCCAGACGAGCGAGCTGCTTCTTCTCTCCGTTAATGCCGTCGATCTCGACCTGCAGCGCCCGCCGCTGGCCGTCCAGTTCCAGCCAGAGGTCGACGTTCGCCAGCTCTGGATCCACCTTGCGCCGGCGAATCGCCTCCCGCAGGGCCTCCGGGTTCGCCCGGATCAACTTCACATCTATCATCGCGCTTCCTCGTCCTATCTATCTTCTGGTGGATTGCGGATTTGCACTAGCGGAACAGATTTGCCCGCTCTCCCGCCCCGTTGAGGAGCAAGTCCGGGTCAACAAGAAAAACGCGGTTTCGGCGAGCAGTGGCAACAGATATTGCTGATACAACGGTGAGGGGCCCCTTGGCGGGTCTGATCTTCGGTTGGCACAGGCGGTGAGCCGGCCCTGTGTCTATATTGTTTGCCCTATGATATCCGTGATTTTCGATTGTGACGGCGTTCTGGTGGACAGCGAGAAGCTGAGCTGCGGCGCCTGGCTGCCGGTGTTGCACCGCCGTGGGATCAAGGCCGATCTGGCCGATATCGAGGTCTTCATCGGCCGTTCGGAGCACGCGGTCCTCGATCACTTCCAAGAGAAGATCGGCAAGGCTCTGGGAGGTGACCCGATTACCGAGAAGGAGGAGGAGTACTACCGGACCGCCCAGGACAGCCTCGAACGCTTTCCGGGGCTGATGGAGGTTCTCCAGCTCTTGCGAGACAAAGGTACCCCGGTAGCGGTAGCCTCCTCGGGCCGCCCCGACAAGATCCGCTTCTCGCTCGAGCGGACCGGATTGACCCCGTTCTTCCCCATCATCTGCAGTGCCACTGAAGTGCGACGCGGAAAACCCTACCCCGATCTCTTCCTGCTGGCCTCGGATCGCCTGGCAATACCCCCTTCAGACTGCTGGGTCGTAGAGGATTCCATACCCGGAATTCAGGCGGCTGTTGCCGCTGGAATGCCGTCCATCGGATTCACCTCCAGCCACGACGCCGCAGCCCTGCTGAAGGCGGGGGCCCAGCGCACTTTCGAGCACTACCTAGAGCTTCCTGAGCTGTTAGAGCTTCCTGAGCTGTTGCGATCAGGGGCGAAGTGACCAGCTGCGGTTGCAGATCCTCGAGCTCGGCCGGGGGGAACCGGCCGCCCACGCTGGCTGACTCAAGCTGGCGGGATTCCTGCCGATCTGTATCAATGGATTGACGAGGTACGCCAGGACCGCGTCGATCTGGATTATCTGGGGTTCCCTGCCGGGTTCGTCTCGGCAGGGGCTTCTTTTTGTACCCGCCGCTCCGCCCTGCCAGCCGCTAGGGCACTAGGTCAGTTCCTCCTCAGCCAGTGCCGGAACAGCGGCTTGACATCTTCCGGCAACGCCTCGAACACCCCCGGTTCTACGGCCGGCACGCGGTTTTCTTTGAGACCCGTCTCCTCCACCATACGCCGGCGCTCGTCGGTGCCCGGCATGAGCACGTCGAGGTTCAGCCACCAGGGGGCGAAGCGGATGGCTAGGCCGACGCGGGGACCATCGGCAGCGTTCTCAGTAGTGGCATGCCACATCCGGCTGTCCATGACCATCACCGAGCCGGCTTCTCCCTCGACGCTCACTTCGCCCGCCAACGGCGCGAACATCTCTACGCCGTTGTCGCCGGTGGGATTGTTGGACTCGCGATGACTGCCCGGCACGATCAGCGTGGCCCCATTCTCGGCCGCGAAAGGAGTGAGCATCCAGATCGTGGTCAGGTGTATCAGCGCGTCCGCATACGGAGCGGGGATGTGACCGGCATTCATCTGGTTGAAGGGCCAGTCCGCGTGCCACTTACCCCTCTCGTTACCCGGGTAGTTGACGATTGTCGAGGTAAAAGATACCCGCACCTGCTCGCCCAGCAGGGCTTTGCACAGGCCCAGCAGACGCGGTTCGGTCAGAAACGGCGCAAACGCCTGCGTGTAGTTGATCAGCCCGGACACCGCCCCCACATTGGCGGGCGCGTCCGGATTTCGCTGGTCGGGTACCACCGCCAGCACGCTGTCACGGACCGCTGCCACTTCCCCTGCAGGTATTACGCCCTCGATCAGGCAGTACCCCACCTCCCGCACGCGCTCGCGCAGCTGCGATCTCGCATCTCGAATTCGCTCTTTCCTTACCATCCTGCCCGTTCCCTTCCGCGTAAACAGCCATCCATCAGGGCCGCCTTGCCGTCCGGCCTAGCAGTCACCCCTCTGCCCTGCGTCGGATGTACTCTCTCTCATACTCTCCCAGAATTCTCTCGAAGATCTCATTGCTCATGAAGCCCGACACTCTGTACGACAGGTTGTTCCGGTACCTGCCCGCCGGTATGTAGAGGCGCTCCCTGGGGCCGGTGGTTCTATCCCACAGTGTCCGATCCGCGGCGGACACGTATTCCGCTTTCTCCCGGCTGCCGTCCCGGTGGCGTATGAACAGAGTAATCAGATGCGGTGAATTTCGGTCAGACCCGTGGGTGAGACTGGCGGCGTCGAAGCCGTCGACCTGCAGGCGTTGCGGTCTTCTCCCTCCCCCACTCCTGCCGGCCACCATCACCGAAATGTGCCCCGAGAGGCTCACCAGGGAACGGCGAGGGGCGATGACTTCCACCTGTGAGTTGCACAGCACCACCATAAACTTCTGGAACAGTCCGCCGCTGACGTGCGCGGCGAGATCGACGATGACCTTGGCGTCGGTATCGCTGTAGGCATCCTGAGTCTTGCTGATAAAATGCTCGGCCAGAGCGACCGGCAATATCCTGCGTAGGTCGCCGGTGCTGAGCAATTCGGCGCGAAAGCTGCCGGGCCGGAGCTCGATCGCCACGCGCGCATCTTCTATGCTGTTGTAGAACTCTCCTCTGAGCCCCTTCTTTGCCGGATCTTCGGGACTTTCGGTTATCTCGACAACCCCGTGTTTCTTCGCCAGGCGGACAATGTCGGAGTGAAAGAGCACGATCTTGGCGAGGGTGGGGGCGAATTTCTGGACTTCGGGAACTTCCGAAATCAGCATGGCGCCCATTTTCTCGTGTCCCTCCTGCAGATTGAAGGGCTCGGTCCACAGGCCGCAGTCGTGCATGAATCCGCCGAGGAACACCTCTACCAGGTCGTTGCGGAACAACTCGTAGCGATACTCCCGCACCTGGTATCGTCGAGCTTCTCCGCGGCTACGGGCCGACCGAGATCGGCGAGCAGCTCGCTATCGGACATATCGCCAAAATAGCTCTCCATGTATTCGCCCGAATCGGTATCCCTCAGGGCCAGTAGAGAGGTCATTTCGGTGGCAAAGGCAGCGACCTTCAGGGCGTGCTGAACCGTCGGCTTGTCCAGCTGATACTTGAGAATCAAGTCCATAACCAGGGTGTCGCCACCGACGTATTCATCCAGCACCTGCCTCACGAAGGCGTGAAATTGAGCGAAGTCACGCTCGAACTCGCGCAGGCTCGCAGCCATGTCGGTCTTCTGGAAATCGAGAGCCGTGAAGTCGATGCCGCCGATGGACTTGTAGATTCCCTCCGCCTTGGTGACCACTTCTTTCGCCTTGGTGACCACGCGCTGGACGTGGCCCGGGCGCGTTCCTGTCGCTCGCTCTGCGACCTGGGCGGCTTTGCGGGCAGGTCCAGGCCCGCCGGTGGCGCCACCGACCTGGACGCCGACGGTCCCTCTCCGGCATTTGCAAAAATCACTTCCTGGTACGTCGTACTGTCCGGGGATGGATTGCGGCTCTCTAACCAGTTCAGGTGCTTGACGGTCAGGGGCGTCTGCGCGGTGATGTACACTCCCCCCCGGGCCCGGGGATATCGGCCGCCGGATAGAGCTTGGCATCGAGTCCCTTCTCCTCAATTTCTCCGAGGAGAAATCTCAATCGTTCAGTGCTCAGAGTCAGTGGGTCCATAGCTTTAAGTTCATCATTCCCGGAGTTCGCGTCCTGACTTCTCAACTTCCCAACTTCTCACTTCTCACCGCTTCAGTTCGCCGACCGCCGCGGTCGGGGCACTCCCCGGGGCAGGTGAGGCCCTGGTTTGCAGGTATAAGTACAGAAAGGTCATCAGGACCAATGCCCACATCGCGATGGCGGTCCTGATTTGTTTGCGGAGGACGCTGATCACGCACAGGATGACGAGCATCGCCAGGCCCACCGCGACCAGGGGATGTCCGATCAGGTAACTGGTTATGGGAAACAAAGAATTCGCCGTCCTTTGTCGGTGACGAGGATCATGGTAATATAACTCAGAGCCCCACCCCCGGCATCAGGCCAGATACCGCCCACGGGAGCACCGCCCGGCGCGCAACGACTCATTCACCGCTATGGCGGGCGTATTCGCCGCGAGGTCTGCGAAAATAGAGCTGAAAGAGGAGTGCTCCGGCCACGACCGCCACGGCTGACAGGGTAAACACCGCGCCGTAGCCGTAGGCCGGAATGAGGTATCCTCCGCCCAGTGCGACGGCGGCGTAACTCAGTCCCGTGGCCATTGCCGTCGCCCCCGAGATCGTGGGGCGCCACCGATCCGGGACCATCTCCTGCTGAAAAACGGTGAACACCGAGAACCTCATCGCTCCCATGGCGAAGACGCCGATGCAGCCGACCCCGACCGCCACCCAGCTCGGAATGAAGGCCATTGGAAGCAGGAAAACCGCCATCGCCACCGAGGTCGCCGCGATGGCCGGCCCCTTGCCCCATCGCGCCGTCATGAACGGTGAAGCGAGGGCGGCCACGCCACTGACCAGTTGAGCGGCCGCTGAAAGGAGGCCGATCAGCGCGGTGGACTGCTGTAACCCGTCATCCATGTATACATTGAAAAAGGTCTGCACGACGGCGACGCCAACCGTTACCAGGAAGGCGACCACGGCAATGCATATCACCGCGGCGATGGGAATGGCCGCCGCCCCTGCTGTGGCGGGGGCGCTACCGGTCGGCGGATCGACTTCCCGGGTTGCCATCAGAGCCCCTACCGCCGGGATCAGGAGGAAAGTGGCCAGAATGAGGGGATAGCGGTAGGGGGCTGGCTGATCCAGGTCGACGCCGAGACTCAGGGCGAACAAGCCGGGCAAGAGACCTCCGGCGACGCTGCCGGCCACCGCGGCTAGCGGCTGTAGGGCAGCCTGCACGGAGAACACTCGATGACGTCTGGCCCTGTCGGTGGCGGCGATCAGAAATGGGGCCGCGTTGACGAGGTACATAGCAAAGCCGATGGCCCTGGGAACCCGGGCCAGCACCAACCAATGGGCCCGCCACGACTCAGCGACGAATTCCGCCAGGGGCAGCATGCCGTTGCCAACGGTGATCAGAACCATGCCGAACAGCATCACGCGGCGGGTACCAAAGCGTTTGCCCATGGCCCCAGCGGGCAGGCAGAACAAGGCGTAGGCGATAGCGCCGGCGGCATTGACCATTCCCACCAGCTCGAAACCGTACCCCAGCCTCAGGATATAGAGGTTCAGGAGGACGGTGTATATTCCGCCCGCGGTCGTGAATCCGACCAGCGCCCCGCTGATGAGATAAAGGCGGACATTGCGGTCAAAGCTGCGCAGGTCCCGCACATAGGCATCCAGCATCTACCCGCCGCCGTCCCCCCTCATATGCTGAAATGCCCAACGCCATGCAGCCACACCCACTGCCACCTTCCCTGGTTTTCCCTGCCTACCACGGGACAGACACGCCAAAACGCGACGCCAGTTGCTCGAGCTGAGCGCGGTGGTCCTTCCCCAGCGGTATCCCCGCAGAGGCCCACTCGCGCTCGCGGCGCCATTCGGGACTGCCAGCTACCTCGGCGCTGTCGAAACCAGCCAGCGGCTGCAGCTGGCGGCTCGCCGCAATAATCTGGGTGACCTGGGCGCGGAAATTCTCCGCATCGGCGATGAGATCGGGCCTCATCGCCATCATCCAGAACCCGCGAACCGCTGCCGGGTAGCGCGCCGTGCGTGGCGACTCCCCCATCTGACCCGCCAGCATACCCCCCAGGAGAGTGGCGGCGAATTTCAGCCCCAGGCTTTTGACCACGGCTTCCGGATACTGCCTCTGGGCCGCCTCGAGCTTGCCCCGATCCCGGAAGAAGTTGGCGCTCATGTCGACCACCAGAGGGGCGCCATCCGCAGCCGGGAGCGCGATGCAGAAAGGCGGAGACTTCATCGCATCCCATACAGTCGCCTGGGGGTCGTCGGGCGCCTGCCAGTCCCGTCCCCCCGCCGTCGAAATCGTCACCAGCGAGCGCTCCAGCGCCCGGCGGGCGTAGATGCCGAGGCTCCCCACATGTCCGTGGAAGCGGGTAGCCGCCACGGCCACTCCCGCTGCCTCCGCTTTGTCGAGCAGCCGTTCGACCGCGGGCCAGGCCGCCAGGTACCCCAGGCCCCCGTCGCCATCCACCACGACAGCTGCCGCTTCGTCGACGACGAACTCGATGTGGGGTCGCCGATTCAGCGCATTATCGTCGTACTGCTTCACATAGGTAGCGAGTCTTCGCGTGCCGTGCGTGAAGATGCCGCGCAGATCTACCTGCACCAGACAGTCGGCGATGCGCCCCGCATCTCCTTCGGGCAGCTCCAAGGCGGTGAGAACCCGCACGGTCAGCGTCCGCAGGTCCTCCGGGCTGACCCGGATCGGCTCCGGGGAAATTTCGCTCAGCACGAGTACCCTCGCCGGTCAGAAAGGGTCGCGACTGGCATGGCGAGAATCCTAATTTCGGAAGGGGATGCGACTGTCACTACGAGACTCCTCTCTTCGGAAGTGGTGCGAGAGTACACTAATGTCCTGTATTCGAGGTGTGATCAATCGAAGATGACGGTCCGCCGACCACTGACGAACACCCGATCCTCCAGGACCAGCCTCAGCGCTCCGGCCAGTACGACCTTCTCCACATCCTGCCCCGCCCGGGCCATGTCCCTGGCGCTGCTGGTGTGATCGACGGGAATGATGCTCTGGGCGATAATCGGCCCCTCGTCCAAATTCTCGTCGACAAAGTGTGCGGTGGCGCCAATGATCTTGACGCCCCGCTCAAAGGCCTGCTGATAAGGGCGCGCTCCAGCGAAGGCGGGCAGGAAAGAGTGGTGAATGTTGACGATCCGATTGGGAAAGTGGGAGACGAAGCCCGAGCTCAAGACGCGCATGTATTTCGCCAGAACCAGGTACTCGGGTTCGTATCGCTGCGCCGTCTCCAGCACTGCTTCCTCGTGTTCCTCTCTGCTCCGGCCTTCGCTTTCGACGCAGTGATAGGGAATACCGAAGCGCTGAACCAGGGGCTCGAGATGCGGGTGATTGCCGATTACCGCCCGTAGTCGCCCGCGCAGTTGGCCGCTGTCGTGGCGCAGCAAGAGATCTCCGAGGCAGTGGGGCTCCTTGGTAACCAGCACGACCAGGTCCGGGCGTCGTCTGCGGGACAGTCGGATACTGGCAGTGCTCGGAATGACCCCGGCCAGCTGCTCGGTCAACTCCCGCGGCGACAGCTCGACGCCATCGCCGCCAGCGAACTCGGTGCGCATGAAGAAGCGATTGGTTGCTGATGATATTGAGACCACGACTATACAGCACACCCGTAATGCGATGCACCAGACCCGTCGCGTCCGGACAGGCTATCAGCAGGATATGCGCCTTCACCCGATATCTGCAGGATGATCGCGCCGGAGACTTCTGGTGAGTCTGCGATCAGCCAGCAACCGGTTCCTT
>Ga0066376_10001077_pt1 | contig 26543 bp, 22 predicted proteins | sample Knorr_S15_td_Bot_FD_77009 | JGI IMG/M metagenome (GOLD analysis project Ga0066376, IMG submission 77009) | Marine microbial communities from Southern Atlantic Ocean transect - Knorr_S15_td_Bottom_ad_5009_LV_A | ecosystem: Environmental > Aquatic > Marine > Oceanic | place: Southern Atlantic... | reverse complement strand
GGGATCGTTGTGTTGCGTTCGATTAATCTTGTGAACACGCCACCAAGGGTCTCAATTCCCAGTGATAATGGTGTTACATCAAGAAGAAGCACATCCTTTACATCGCCTTGTAAAACACCACCCTGAATTGCTGCACCATCTGCAACAACTTCATCAGGGTTCACACCTTTATGAGGGTCCTTACCGAAAAATTCTTTAACAGTATCAATGATTTTCGGCATACGTGTCATACCACCGACAAGCACAACCTCATCAATTTCAGAGGCTTTAATACCAGCATCTTTTAATGCGGCCTTGCATGGTTCGATTGTACGGCGCACAAGATCATCAACAAGTGCTTCAAGCTTGGCACGTGACAATTTGATGTTCAAATGTTTAGGACCAGAAGAATCTGCTGTGATAAAGGGCAGGTTCACCTCTGTTTGTGTTGATGAAGACAGCTCGATCTTGGCTTTCTCAGCGGCTTCTTTCAAGCGCTGCAAGGCAAGCTTGTCATCTCTTAGATCAATACCGTTTTCCTTTTTGAACTCATCGGCAAGATAATCAATGATGCGCAAATCAAAGTCTTCACCACCAAGGAAGGTATCTCCATTAGTCGATTTCACTTCGAATACACCATCACCAATTTCAAGGATGGAAACATCAAAAGTACCACCACCAAGGTCATACACTGCAACTGTTCCGGTTTTTTTCTTGTCCAGACCATAAGCAAGTGCGGCCGCAGTTGGCTCGTTGATAATACGCAAAACTTCAAGCCCGGCAATTTTACCGGCATCTTTTGTCGCCTGACGCTGTGAGTCATTGAAGTAAGCAGGAACAGTGATAACTGCCTGTGTGACTTCTGAACCAAGGAAGCTTTCCGCTGTTTCCTTCATCTTACCCAAAATCATGGCAGATAGCTGAGCCGGTGCATATGTTTCACCATCAATCTCAACCCAGGCATCACCGTTGTCACCTTCAACAATTTTAAAAGGTGCCTTTTTGGCAAGATCCTGAGTCTCAGCATCCTTAAAGCGGCGTCCGATCAAACGCTTTACCGCATATAATGTATTTTCCGGGTTGGTTACGGCCTGGCGTTTTGCCGGTTGCCCAACCAAACGCTCTCCATCTTTCGTAAAGGCGATCATGGACGGGGTTGTCCGTGCACCTTCTGAATTTTCAATTACACGTGGTTCGGAACCATCCATTACTGCTACGCAGGAGTTTGTTGTTCCGAGGTCAATACCAATTACTTTACTCATTTTTACTCTCTTTCTATTGGCAAATTCATGTCAGCCCCATAAGGGCACCGTCATAACTTCCGTTTAAAAACGATACTGAAATTGTTAAGTACAAATCAATATACAGCTTTTAAAGCGTATTTGAAGTCTTGAAAACCCTAAAATAGGCATTTCCACTGACTTTCAACATAACTATATACGCAGAAAAATCAAATCTGGATGACAAAAAATATTTTTTATTTTAACCCGTAGGTGTAAAGGATGTGCCTTCGTCAGGATAGAGAGTGTTATATGCGTTTATATATCTTTGTCTAACGACTTCTTTTTCTTCTTTCATTTCATCATCTGTAACAAAACTCATGTCCTCAAAACAAAGTTTCAATTGTGTATATGAATTAAGGGATGAAAAAGAAACATCATTGCGCCTGCCATAAGTGCACGCTTCTCCAAGACTGTTTACTCTGTACCGAACTTTACTATGGGCATCGTAGTCAATTGATATTGTGTCACTCAAACCCAGTTGAGAGCTTGAATCGTGAAGCGCATCTGTCGGGGCTTTCAATGCCCGCATGGCAGTAAGAAGCTCTGCTGTTTCTAAACCAAATTCACGTGTGAGTACATTATATGTTAATCGATCCGCTGATACTTCACGCTCAAATTTTGACTGATTACCATTTGCGTTACCATATTCAACGCGGTCCTTATAATGTTGCAGTTCGTGGAAAAACGAAATCGTGAATAAAACATCCTTATTAAAAAGGGATGTTGTAAATGGCCTGTCTTCAAAGGCTTTCCAGAAAAGCGACATGCTGCTATCTGAATTTCTGGGTGTTACAATAAAATGAATATCCTCACCATTCGCAACATCATCGGGGGAGGGACCTAATGAATATATTGGCACAGGTGTTAGAAACAGAGCTACCGAATTGCATACAGAGGCGCGGATTTCACAGAAACGCTCATAATCTTCACTGCCGCTTTCAATTACTTTTACGTCATTTCCAACATCTTCTATCCACTCCATCGTTTCAGAAGAATATTCTATATCCTGATCTTCAATAAATTCCGCAGGGGATGGAAGCGATCTAATAAAATCATGGTAATCATTGTCCTGTGCCGCTGACGCAGAAGATGCGAGCATGAAGGCGGCTGCTGTTACAGCTGCTGAAGATGAAATGCCTAATTTGCTTGTTCCCATAGAGTTTGAGAATAAGCGCAATTCAAAATTATGTCAATTTAAATAGTGGCGGGGTTTAAACGCTTTCATTTACAGTATTGCCGGATGCGGCATCACCTTTTGCAACACCTACGCGAGCCGGGCGGATTAACCGACCATTGAGGATATAGCCTGCCTCCATCACCTGGATAACAGTGCCGGCCTCTTTATCTGGCATAGGGGCCTCAAACATAACCTCATGAAAATTGGGATCGAACTTTTCATCCATAGGAGCAATTTTCTGAATACCATGTTTTTCAAAAATCTTTAGAAGCTCGCGCTCTGTTGCCTCAACGCCTGCTAAGAGGTTTGTAAACTGGTCAGATGCTCCGCTAACATCTTCAGGAACAGATTCCAGTGCGCGACGCAAATTGTCAGATACAGCCAACAGGTCGCGGGCAAAGCCGCTTACTGCAAATCGTGAGGCATCTTCGCGGTCTTTTGTCGCACGACGTCGAGCATTTTCTGCTTCTGCCAATGCGCGCAATGCCTGATCTTTCATCTTTGCAACTTCCTGCTCAAGCTCAGCAACGCGGTCGTGCTCTGCAGGAGCGTTATCAGCATCGCTGTCTGGCTCTTCTAATTCCTGTTCACGGTCGAATGCGGCTTGCGCATCGGCCTCAGCAAAAGAATCATATGCTTCCATGCTTTCCGCAGGTGATTTATTTTTATTTGCAAAAGGGCCTGTAGGCTCATCAAAGCCTTCGGGTATGTCGTTATTATTCTCGTTGTTATCCATTTTAGTTTCCTTATATCTAACCCTTTTATATCTACGTCAGCAAAGCCAGTTCAGTTTACTTGTGTCGCAATAATTTTTCCATTATTCGCGCAGTATAGTCCACCATAGGGATGATACGCCCATAATTCAAGCGTGTCGGACCGATTACACCTAAGGCGCCAACGATATTTCCATCGTTACTTTTATAAGGCGATAAGATCATTGACCAGCCCGATCTTGCAAAAACTTTATTTTCAGTGCCCACAAAAATTTGAACACCGTCCGCATCGCGTGTTGTGTCGAGAAGTTTTGATATTGTCTCCTGTTCCTCCAGCATCGCGAATAAATCGCTGACTTCTTCAAGGCGCGTAGAGTTTTCAAGGTTATTCAGAAGCGTTGATTGCCCTCTGACGACTATAAATCCTGATTTGCTGCCGGACGCAGGAGCCGCCAGCCCCGCGTCAATAAGACTTTGAGTTAAGCGGTCTATGGAATGTTTGTGTTTTTGAATTTCGGCGGCAAGATAGGTTTTTACGCCCGAAAGGGTTTTGCCGCGCACGTGTTCATTCAAAAAATTGGATGCGCGCATTAATGCTGAGTCCGGCAAGTCGGGGCTGAGCGACATTAATCTGTTACTAACAGAGCCGTCCTGGTGAACCAGTACTACAAGTGCCTTATCGGCCTCAAGCCGCACAAACTGTATTTGCTTTAAGGGTTTGTCTTTGGTCGGGGCAACAACCAGACTGGTCGTTTGGGATAGTCCGTAAAGTGCTGTTCCTGCCTGTTCGTAAAGCTCACGGTAAGACGTCTCATCCTGCTTGCAGGCCTCCTCAAGGCTCTTTTGTTCTTCCTTTGTAAGGTTGCCTATCTCCAAAAGTCCATCAATATAATAGCGCAGCCCAATATCGGTTGGCATGCGGCCTGCGGAGGTGTGGGGCGCATATAAAAAACCTTCATTTTCAAGGTCGGCAAGCACTGCACGTATAGAGGCAGGAGACAAGGACACTTTTCCGCCATCAGAAATGGTGCGCGCACCAACCGCCGAACCGGTTTGTAAATAATTGTCTACTACAAACCGGAAGATATCGAGCTGTCTGTCATTTAAATCAGGTAACATAAAGAGTAATATAAATTTTCTGAGGCCGATTGACAATTATTCAGATGATTGTTTTGATGCGCAACTGAATAACTATCATAGAACCACTTAAAAACATGGAGATAAACATGCGACCTTCCTCCCGTGATCTTGACCAGATGCGCCCTATCATTTTCGAACCCGGTTTCTCAAAACATGCAGAAGGATCATGCTTCGTGAAATGTGGTGATACGCATGTTCTATGTACTGCAACAGTTGAAGAACGGGTTCCGGGCTGGATGAAAAACAGCGGAAAGGGGTGGGTTACAGCCGAATATGGTATGCTGCCACGTTCTACCAACAGCCGTATGGACAGAGAAGCCGCGCGAGGCAAACAATCCGGACGCACGCAGGAAATCCAGAGATTGATTGGGCGCGCATTGCGCTCTGTTGTTGATCTGGAAGCGCTTGGCGAACGCCAGGTCAGACTTGACTGCGATGTCATACAAGCTGATGGTGGGACAAGAACAGCCTCAATTACAGGCGCGTATGTAGCTCTTCATCAGACGATGGACCACCTTGTGAAAATTGGCCTTCTGCCCGAGGTGCCTTTGACGGATAGTGTGTCTGCCATCTCTTGTGGCATTTATAATGGAAAACCTGTTCTTGATCTGGATTATGCCGAAGACTCAACAGCAGAGACAGATGCCAATTTCGTAATGACGGGAAAGGGTGGAATTGTTGAAATTCAGGGCACAGCCGAAATGGAACCATTCAGTGAAGAAGAGTTTTTACAGCTTCTGACGCTTGCGAAAAAAGGCTGCACTGAATTAAAAGATCTTCAAAATGCAGCCATTCGTATTAGTTAGGCTTGTATGGACATTGATCTTGCACAATATGCGACGATAGACAACCTCAAGATTTTAGGTGGGGCTGTTGCTGCACTCATTCTGGTTGGTGTTATCGGCAGCTTTTTCCTGAAAAAAATCAGAGACGAAAACGATAACTTTCTAAAAGTATTTTATCGCAACCTTTTTAACCCAGTGAAATATCTGGTTATCGTTACTGTGCTGTTTACTGCCGTTAAACAGATTGAGGCAGAATGGGTTGAAAATCCGGCCATAGGGCAGGGATATACCATCGTTCTGATCTTTCTTATGGCCTGGCTGGTCTTTAATCTCATCAATGCCTTTGGCGACCTTATTTTAAAAAGGTTCAATATTGATATAAAAGACAATCTGAACGCCCGAATGGTGCACACACAAATACGTGTAGTCTCACGCTTGTTGAAAGCGATTGTAGCTATTATTGCAGTGGCCGCGGCACTTATGACTTTCGATGAAATACGCTCGCTAGGTGTTTCCTTGTTGGCGTCTGCCGGGATGGCTTCCATTGTTATTGGTCTGGCTGCACAGAAAACGATTGGAAATTTTTTCACCGGACTTCAAATTGCAATTACTCAACCCATACGGTTAGGCGATGCGGTGGTTGTTGAGGGCGAATGGGGATGGATTGAGGAAATTAATCTGACCTATGTTGTGGTTAAGATTTGGGATTGGCGCAGACTGGTTTTGCCAATTAGCTATTTCGTCGATAATCCTTTTCAGAACTGGACGCGGCGTACGGCCTCAATCATCGGTACAGTATCACTTTACCTTGACTATTCAATGCCTGTAGAGCCATTGCGCGAAGAACTTGATAAAATACTTGAGCAAACCGACCTTTGGTCCGAAGATGTAAAAGTCGTTCAAGTTATTGATGCATCTGAAAAAACTATGCATATTCGCATTCTTGTCAGTGCGGTCGATTCACCCACGGCATGGGATTTAAGATGTTTTGTAAGAGAAAAGATGATTACATTTATTCAGGAAAACTATCCTGAGCATCTCCCTAAACTCCGTACTGAATTAGAAGGAGAGATTTATGGTCAAAAGGTTGAAGACCTTAGTGATGGCCACTCACAACAAGGGTAAGGTCGAAGAGCTTTCCGAATTGTTGAAAGATGTATGCGATAAAGTCGTATCGGCTTCGGATATGAAGCTTTCTGAGCCGGAAGAAACCGAAGACAGTTTCGAAGGCAACGCACTTATCAAAGCGCGCGCAGCATATAAAGAGACAGGTTACCCTGCGCTCGCAGATGATAGTGGCCTGTGTGTCAATGCATTAAACGGCGCGCCAGGTGTTTATTCAGCACGCTGGGCGGGACCCGAAAAAAATTTCGAAACGGCAATGAATTTTCTGGATACCAAGCTGGCAGGCATGCCTGACCGCTCTGCACATTTTAAAACTGTGCTGGCTTATATCGACGAGAAAGGGGCAGAGCATATTTTCGAAGGGCAGGTTGATGGAAACCTGATATGGCCACCAAGCGGTGAAAAAGGGTTCGGGTATGATCCCATTTTCGTGCCGGAAGGTGAACGCCGTACTTTCGCCGAGATGGAACGCCATGAAAAGCAGGCGATGTCACATCGTGGCAAGGCCTTGCTAAAATTCCTAGATTTTCTCAGGGATGGTTAGGTAAATCAATTTCTGCTTTGGGAGCACTGTTTGTATCTCTCTCTAATAGGGTGTCGGCAGGGGTCCTGTTTAAGACAAGAGTACTTTGCACGAAATGCTCTCTGGCACTGACACCATATCTGCGGTTTGTGTTTGGAATATCTTTATCAAGAGTAGCTCTAAGATTGTCACGGGCCTTTTGCGACAGTTGATCGTTAAAAGCAATTAATGATGCTCGAGCGATGTCTTTTTCAATAGTGCTGGAACCCTCATAATTTTCCGGTGTTTCATCAGAGTAATCATCACGCGGGCTGTGAGTACTTAAGAATGCCCCTTCTTTAAAATGATACTGGCCCAGGAAATGACCTGATTGCGCATTGTCTGAACTTTCTAGAGATTCTATTTCAACATGCCCGTATTTCAACGCCGAAGCCTCGTTTTGATTTTCTTCATTACGACCATCAAACATGATACGAATAGCACCTTTATTTTCCGTATCTGGGGGCGAAGAAGAGAAGGCCCTTTCTCGGAGGGATATTTCCGCTACAATTTTATCATCACTATCCTCAATGATGCGTAACTCGGATCTCAAATGGTTGTCTTGTAAGACTTGGTTGAGATGTTTCGCCCATTGATAACAGTCATGGCGCTCCCAATAGTCGATATTGCCGAAAAGCTTTTGTTCTGCCTGTTGTAAATTATCCTGTGAAGACATATAAATCCCTCTAATCTATAAGCTGTTTCTGTATAATATGTGAATGTTATGAATAATCTATTAATCTATATTCATTGGCCGTTTTGTCAGTCAAAATGCCCGTATTGCGATTTTAATTCTCATGTTTCGGACAATATCAATCATGATGCATGGGCAAAAAGCTATTTGATAGAGCTGGAGCATTTCGCGGAGCTAACAAAAGGCAGACCTGTCACATCCGTTTTTTTTGGCGGTGGAACACCTTCACTGATGAAGACTGATACCGTTGGCAAAATTCTAAATCACATATCCAAACTTTGGCCGATTGAGAGAAATTGTGAAATCACGCTAGAGGCTAATCCCACTTCGATTGAGGCCGGAAAGTTCAAGGACTTCAAAAAAGCTGGTATCAACAGGGTTTCAGTAGGCGTTCAGGCGTTGAATGATAAAGACCTGAAATTCTTTGGCCGTACGCATTCTGCCAATGAGGCGCTTGCCGCGGTAGAGGTCGCACGAAATACTTTTGATCGCTATTCTTTTGATATGATGTATGCCCGCCCGGGGCAAAGCGCTAAAGAGTGGGAAGAGGAATTGAGTAGAGCCCTTAAATACATGGATGGCCATTCTTCGCTTTACCAGTTAACGATTGAGCCGCAAACGCCGTTTTATACTCGTGCAAAGCGGGGCGAGTTCAGAATGCCGGAAGAAAATCTGTCCGCTGAGCTTTATGAAGTTACCGAGAGTATAATGTCGGGAAGCGGATTGGAAGCATACGAAATTTCAAACTATGCAAAACGCGGAGAAGAATCCCGTCACAATATGGGGTATTGGCGTTATCAGGATTATCTCGGTATCGGGCCTGGCGCTCATGGGCGTGTAAGTATAAATGGTATCAAACACGCAACACGCATGCACCGCGCTCCCGATATATGGTTGGAGCGTGTCGGGGAAAAAGGGCACGGTTTGCAAGCAGATGACATTTTGTCATCGGAGGAACAACATCAGGAAAAAATAATGATGGGACTGCGGCTTCGGGAGGGTGTGGATACTGCACTTTTTGATGAGGGTAAACTAGAAACCCTTATAGCTGAAGGCGATCTCATCATGGGTGAAGATAAAATCTTTGCGTCGTTGCAAGGCCGCCTTCGTCTTAATTCTGTTTTGAATTACTTGTTGAATTAAGCGGCGTATTTCTCGAATTAGCGCCCCTGCATTCTCATAAGCAATGACAAGTCCATTCCATTCGCCAGAATTTTACCGTCACGTGAAACTTCAATATTATAATTTCTTGTGTTGCCGTTGTCACTTTTTTGGCCAGCTATCTGCAAAATGGCAAGCGTTGCTAGCAATTTGTTTTGCATGGCGGATTGTTCGGGATTATTTTCAAAACGGATAGCACTGATTTTCGAAATAAGACTATCCAAACCCGATATATTTCCTTGCGATTTCAGGACATAGCCATAAGGTGAACTTCTATCTGCGCTGGCTGTGCCGACCAGATTGGCGTTAAAATCAGGCCCTGACAGGGTGAATGAAGATAGATCCAGGGAGGATCCTGCGTTGACTAATGCAGTTTCCAATATACCTCCATTGCCTTCTGCAATTGCTGTTAAAAGCTTCTCCAAAGGCACTTGTGACAAGTTGGCATTACCAGATATGCGCGCCGGAGAGAAAGGGGCATAGACAGGGTTTGATGCCCTGACATTATTCATGGAAAACGTAAAGGGGCCTGATACAGACTGGTTTCCAGCAGGACGCAAGTCATGGGAGAAGTCAAGACTGCCTATAGACAAGCTTTCACCGTTATCGCGTTTAACCTCTATATTCCCGTACTCCCCTTTAACGGCGGAAAGAGTATTATTGGATTCCTGCCATTTCCCTGAAAAGCTTTGCGTTCCCATATTAATATTGGTTTGCTTTCCCTCTGTATTTCTTATTTTTATGTTATCGGTGAGTGCCAAGGTGATGTCCCAAATGCCAGTCTCATTTGCTGGTCTTGAATTCATCATCACAGTACCAAAATCAATCGTTTGTCTGTTTTCGTCTGTCAGCACTAAACCGGGAAGGCGGGCTTTCAAATAATTGCCCGATGGCGTAACCGTAACAGGGCCTGATGTCTGCAGGGAACCTCCTTGCTTTGAGGCGAGCTCTTTTTGCTTGGCAAGAAAATTGTCAACAACAGATTTAAAGCGGGATGCATCAGCGCTAGTCAGCTGTGCAAAAGCGGGAGAGGTAAAGATAAGCAGAGCTACTACTAAGACCGAAAAAAAAGGTGCAGAAAATTTCATAAGGTGAATGTCTTTCTATTTGAACTATATGATAAGATATCTAGAACTCAATATACGAATGTAAAGACTGAAACCCTTCTCCTGACCCCATATGCGAAACACACAAGAAGATCAGAATATCACCGCACTACTTGGGCCGACCAATACGGGGAAGACTTTCGAGGCAATTGAGCGCATGCTAGGACATTTTACCGGGTGCATCGGTTTTCCTTTGCGCCTTTTGGCGCGTGAAAATTACGATAAAGTTGTTAAATTAAAAGGAAAACACGCGGTTGCCCTGATTACAGGAGAAGAAAAAATAGTACCGGAGCATGCGCGCTATTATTTATGTACTGTTGAATCCATGCCGGTCAGCCAGAATTTCGAATTTATAGGCATTGACGAGATACAGCTTTGCGGTGATCCAGAGCGCGGGCATATTTTCACATCCAGACTTCTCGATGCACGCGGTACTAAGGAAACATTGTTCATGGGCGCGCAGACAATGGAAAATATTATCCGTCAGCTCTTACCTGAGTGTCGGATTGAGACTAAACCCAGATTTTCCGAGCTGAGCTATACAGGATATAAAAAAATAACACGCCAGCCGCGGCGTTCTGTCGTTGTGTCTTTTAATATTGATGACGTTTATAAAAATGCGGAATTGATACGACGGCAAAAAGGTGGCGCGGCCATAGTGCTGGGCGCACTTTCGCCAAGGACACGTAATGCGCAGGTGGCGATGTATCAGGCGGGTGAAGTTGATTATATGGTGGCCACTGATGCGATTGGTATGGGGTTGAATATGGATGTATCCCATGTCTCTCTTGCTGCGACCCGTAAATATGATGGCCGTCAGGTCAGGGAATTAAATGCGGCTGAAATGGCACAGATTGCGGGGCGTGCAGGGCGTTACATGAAAAATGGTACTTTCGGCGTCACAGGCCCTGTCTCCTCGCTTGATCCCGATACGGTTGAGCGGATTGAGGAACATAAATTCGAGCCATTGCAAAAGATATTCTGGCGTAATCGTGATCTGGATTTTACTTCAATAAAAATGCTGATCGGGACACTTGAGCGAAGTTCAGAGTCTCCTGTGCTTGTAAAGGGACGGGACGGGGATGACCACACAGCATTACGCCATCTTCTTTCCAATGATGAGGTTATGGCACTGGCCACCACTCCAGATACGATCAGATTGCTATGGGAGGTGTGCCAAATACCTGATTTTGCCCAAACAACGCAGGAGCAACATAACACCTTATTGTCAGAAATTTATACGCGTCTTTTATCTGGCCCCGTGGGTGCAGGAATTGAAAAACTTTCAGAAGATTGGATCGCAGGGAATGTTACCCGCCTGGATCAGACCAGCACAGATATTGATACACTCATGTCGCGCATCGCTCATATCAGAACCTGGACATATATTACGCACAAGCGGGAGTGGGTGAAAGCCGCAGATGAGTGGCAGGCCAAAACGCGAGATATCGAAGATATGCTGTCGGACTCATTGCATCAGGCGTTAACAACGCGTTTTGTTGATAAACGCTCTTCCATACTTTTGCGTTCACTAAAAGAAGGCGAAGAATTGCTGGCTGGTGTAAAAAAAGACGGAAATGTGATTGTAGAGGGACATCCTGTTGGACATTTACAGGCATTTCAGTTTATACCTGATGAAAGTGCAATCGGCACTGACAGGAAAGCAATTATGAGTGCGGCAAGGGCGGCGCTTAAAACAGAAATAAACAGGCGTGTTATGAGTTTATTAAAAGCGGAAAATTCACAGTTCTCTTTGGATGATGACGGGCAGATATATTATCAGCCTCTTCTGAACAATCCTATGAAGGGCGATGTCGTTGCAAAAATAACCAAGGGTAATGATTTGCTCGAGCCTAATGTGACCTTGACGGAATCCGGAATGATCGCTGATGAGGACAAGCCAAAAATTGTAGAAAAGCTGAGTGAGTGGTTAAAGGCACATATTACAGAGACGCTTGCACCCTTAATGAAACTTAAAAGCGAAAGCAATGAAGAACCAGCCGCAGTCCGCGGTATAAACTACCAGTTATCTGAGTCATTAGGGGTTGTACATAGAAGTGACGTAGAAGAGTTGATATCTACGCTGGATGAAGATGGTCGTAAGGCCTTACGCGCCAAGCGCGTGAAGTTGGGGCCCATACTTGTTTTTCTTCCCGAACTCAACAAACCTAAAACCGTGCGCTTGAGAGCCATGCTCTGGACGCTATGGAATGATGAAAAACTGCCTGCAACTGTACCAAATGATGGATCCGTTTCTGTGGTCGTTGATAGTGAAAATATAGACAGAAATTACTATCGTGCGATTTCCTATCCTGTTTTCGGTCCGCGCGCTATTCGGATCGATATGCTGGATCGTGTCATTAATGCGATTTACGAGAACGCCAAAGACGGGAAGTTTCAGGCGCAGCATAAAATGGCCGAATGGTTAGGATGCTCGATTGATGATTTATATGCCATATTAAGCTCAATGGGACATAAGCATATCAAGCCAAAAGCGGAAGAAAATAGCGTTGAGAAATCTGAGGCTGAGGAAGATAAAACCCAGACATCAGAAGCAGAAAAAACATCAGATGATAAGGCAGCCGCAATAGCAGAGGACAATGCCAAAAAAACAAATGACAGTAAAAAAGCTGGTGATGTAACAGATCAGGAGCAGGCAAAGCCGGAGCTTGATTATTTCTGGTTGAAAAAAGGGCAGATTCATAAGAAAGCAAAGCCGAAATCTTTTTCAAATAAAAAGCCGCCCAAGGGTAAAAAAGGTAAAAAACCTTTTGATAAGGGCCCACGTGTAATTAAAGCAGAGGCAAAGAAAAATGAGGAAGACAATCCTTTTGCAATTCTTGGTCAGCTTAAAGGCAAAAAGTAACTGCTATGCATGGCGAAACAGAAGATAGGGACGGATTTGTAACACCTGATGAGCGCACTGGACAGGATTTAATGCGTTTAAGCTTTATTGATGCAACCATCAACCGTTATCTTCCTATATTATCACTGACCTATATTGCATCTGTTTTGGGTATGGCGCTAAAACGAGGGGGAACAGCCGATTTCCTTTTTCGAATTTTAACTGACGAAAAGATTTATGATCTGGCGCTTATGGTGGCAATCTGGGTTTCCATACCCGCAATTATATGGATATCTATGAGGAGTATGGGGGCGCTGGGAGCCTATGCCAATAACTGGTATAAATCTGTTACAACCCTCATGGTTTTGACGCTTTTTTCAAGCTTTTTACTTTTTCCACCTGACGGGCAGGGGCATCAGATATGGTATACAGCTAGGCTCTTTATAGCGGCTGCAATTCCTATACATATTGTTCAATACTGGTTCTTCACTAAAGAGGGGCTGCCTACCGCATATTCTGCGGTGCTTGGAGCAATCGCCCTTAGTCTGGCGCTCTATGGCCTGCTTATCATTTAAGCTTTAGATAAGATACCCAAGGTAGGAAACTCTGATAGTGGTTTTGTAAGGGCGTCTTCTGAAATGAGTCCGTTCTCAATAGCTCGTTTTGCAAGTCTTGCCATCAAAGCATCGGAAAATAATTCACGATCAAGCTCATGACCTTTCAAAATATCCATGAAATCCTTCATGCTTTTTGGTGTATTTTGCCCATGCCTCATCCACCCGTATTGAGGGATAACACCGCTGGCGACCAATAAGCCGCCATTAACCATGTTTTTTTCAACAACAGCCGCGGGTGTATTCTCTACGTCAGAAAAGCGGGCGATGATGTGTGCATTTTTATCTTCGGGATATAAGGCAGGCCCGTTTCCATAGGCAATAGTGATGGTCTTATATATATTGTCCATTCTGACATCTATACGTGGCAACACGATATCAGAATATTGTGATTTTTCTTTTGCGGCTATATTGTAAAGTTCAGATATAGGCCCGATTGCTGCTCCGCTAATATGAGGGGTTGTCGATATTTTTGCGCGATGTTCACCGTGCATAGGTTCCCATTTGATATCTTCGAAGCTGTGGTAAGCACCGGCACATTCGGCCCATTGCACACCACCATTTTCCAAATGTTCTTTTTCCAAGCGGAAAATTTTATCGGTAAAAAGTTCGTTGTATTTGCTGCGCGTTCCTGTGATACCGGGCTTTACAAACATAAAGGAAAACTCAGGGGTCCATAAAGACGGCTTAGTCATAAGCTCACGGCTTAAGGGAATAAGGTCAACACTTTCGTTAAAGACACGACGTAATGTTTTTTCAAGGCCGGAAGTCGCCGTAAAGGCAAATGGATCACGAAAATACGTTATAGCTGGCAAAATAATTCCCCTGTAACTTTTTTTGATACAGGGGAAAAATAGAAATATTATTCAAATTTGTAAAGCAATGTTCTCTTGCGAGGTCATATGCTCTGTTGACTGTTTTTAGTTATCTACACCAATATCACTGGTGCCATCCAGATTAGTTTCTACATCCGTACCGATCGAAGTACTACCAGAGGCATCTGAGTCAACCTCTGAACCGATAGATGTATCCGCATCTGGATCATAATTATTTTCGTTGCCGGCAGGATCATAAACCATTGATCTGTTGTCTAGGTCACCAACATCAGGATTGCCGCGTCTGTTCGCATTAAGATTGCTGTCACTTTCATAATCATAGAAGGGCGCACCATCTCTTTCAACGTCCGAATTGTCCATATCGTCATCACCCATATCTGAAGAATTCATATCAGATGTGTCCATATCGTCTTCCGCATTGATTTGAGAAGATGAGTCCGGGTCGACGGGTGCTGCATATATTGGCTGGTTAATATTACCATCTTGTTCTGCTGCAACATTATTGTCGCTTGTGTTTGATGTGCTGCGATTATCCATTGATCCGGTATCAGGATCTACAGGTGCGGCAAATGTTGGTGTGTTTCTTGCTCCAGAAGACATGTTAGTGTCCATTCCACCGCTCATGCTGCTACCATCTGATGAGCCACTTGTTCCCGAACCGCCACTGCTTCCGCTCATGGCAGCACTGCCACCTGAGGATCCTGATCCTGATGATGTTTGCGCCAGAATGGTCGTTGTTCCCAGTGAAAAGACTGCCGCAACAGCCATAAATGTAAAAGATTTGCGTAGCATAGTCATAATATTTTCCTTGTGTTACCAAGCTAACCATCAACTTTCGTATAAAGTTCCCCCATAGAAAAAAGCCGGTGCAAAACACCGGCTTTATAAGTCTTGAACGGGTAATTAATTAGTTGTCGATGCTAAGACCGCTATCAACGCCTGCATCCACATCGGCACCTATAGAGTCATCAACGTCAGCTCCGACTGAAGCGTCTGTGTCAGCATTCGCACCAATGGCGCTGTCAGGATAAACTTCGTCATCCATAACTTCTGTTTCGCTTCTTACGTCTGTTCCAACGCGGGCACTTGAATCCATATCAACTGCTGTGTTGTCCTCGTCTTCAGCAAGGCCGTCATTTGCATCGGCATCAAGGTCAGCTGTTGTATCTGTGTTGATTTCCGCTGCACTGTCCACTGTTGATGTATCAACACCAATGTCAGAACCTATGCTTGTGTCAGAGTCAGCACCAACATTTAGCTGTGCCTGTGCAGGTGCTGTAAATCCGATAACGGCAGCAGTAGCAAGTAGTGCAAAAAATTTTGTTTTGGTCATTTTTTCCTCGAGTTGTTAGTTATTGCAATATTGCGCAATATATTCCTAATTTTTCCTATTTCAAGTGGTTGTTTCGTTATTTTATTGCGTTTTATTCCTGAAATTCTGCGACATCCGGAATACGGGAAAAGGCTATTTTGGTTCCCACGTGTCCGGCCTGCGTTTTTGGAGAAAATCCTATTTGCAGGGCTTCCGCACCGTATCTTTGGTTGACCTGATCTATCAGGGAAGAAAGTTTTTCATTTTTCTTCTTTAGCCCCTGAAAATCTTCGGAGGCTGTATCAAACAAATCCGGTGTAATTTCATCGGTCGTGCAAAGCCCTGAGTAAGTTACAGATATTTTCTTTAATCTTGCCGGTTTAAGTTCCAGCATCATGGCTGCCCATAAATCATCCAGTGCTTTTAAAAACATAAAATTAACCTGGGCAGGAGACACAGAAATTTGTTTGGCCCATTTTTCACCACTGAGGCTGCGGACAGAAAGGACAAATGATGTTGCGTGGTAATTTTCACGTCGCAGACGGGCTGCTGCTTTATTCGTCAGTCTGCGTGCTACAAGACGGGCCATGTCGGGAGGGCGAAGATCCGGATCAAGCACACGTGAATGGCCTATCATTCCGCGCTGGGTTTTCTGATCCGGAATGTCTGCGCCTCGCAAATTATACCAGAAGCGCTCTCCGCTAACGCTTCCCCAGACTTTACGTGCATGTTTAGGTGAGACATTCCAGAACTGCTCGACAGTTCTTATACCGGCCCTGAAGAGGCGGCGCTCCATATTCGTATTTATACCCGGTAAATCCGTTAGAGATAAATCGAACAAACGTCCGGGCAGATGATCCTGGTGCAAAATAACAAGTCCGTCCGGCTTTTCCATGTCAGTGGCCACCTTTGCCAGAAAGCCGTTAGGAGCGAGACCGATTGAAGCGCGTATGGCAGGGCCTATATTTTCGCGGAGGCCCTTCTTAATTCTATGGGCAAGCGCTATGGCCGCCTCTACAGAACGCTTGTTGGGGGGGAGACGGCTGGACAGCTCATCAATCGACCAGACTTTATTAATCGGGGTGTGACGGGCGATTTCTTCGACAATTTTATGGTGATAGTAAACATAACGATCGTGGCGTGCCAGAACACAGACGAGATCGGGGCATTTAGCCTTGGCCTCGTAAATCTTTGTTCCTGTTTTTATACCATATGCCTTGGCCTCATATGATGCCGCAATAGCACAGGTTGCATCTGTCATCATTGGTACGACAGCGACAGGCCGTCCAATCAGTGCGGGATTGTCTTGTTGTTCTACACTGGCAAAATAGCTGTTCAGGTCAAGGAAGAGCCATTTTAAGTCAGCCGCCACAGGAAGAGTGTTTTTTATGTTTATCATATGTTCACTATATGTTCTTTTTGTCATATGGGCAAGGTGAAAGATAGAGTGAAAATAAAAAAGTTGTTATAGCGTCTATAATGCGTTGTAATGCTTGAGTATGTTTGCACAATAAAAGGATATGACATGACAAAAACAGCTTCTTCTCCTATGACTGACAGTCGGTACAATATGTGGCGTGCTATATTTGCTGTGGCTCACGCGGATAATGTGATTTCCCCTGAAGAAGAAAAATTCATGCGCGAAACACTAAGCAAATTTGAATTCTCTGAGACCCAGCGGCAGCAACTTGAACAGGATATGAAAGTAAAAAGCGAGCCTGGAGAGCATTTTGATAATATCAGCGTGCGTAAGGACAGGAGCGATTTTTTTGAATATGCCAGACTCATTGTTTGGTGTGATGGGGACTTCGATGAACAGGAACAGGAAATCATGGCGCGGTTAAAGCAGCACCACCTTAGAAATCTTGATCCTGATGAGATGATAAAGGAAATCCGCCAGACTTTTGATGATAAAGAGCAGGCCGAAATAAAGGAGAAAATGCGTGAAATGTATTTCAATCTCCAAAAGGATGTTCAGGAAACAGGTGGTATGATGGGTGCTGTTGTTCGCCGTATGTGGGAAGAAGAAGAAACTGATTAGAATTTTCGGGAAGTTTTCTGACTATCTTGAATGCTATCCAGCTTCTCCTTAAAGATTTTGCAGCTAATATCAAATTCCTTTTTGACTTCACTATAGAGCTTTCTGCTTTGTTGGTGTGCCGTATCTTCACTAAGAGAATACAGTGCATTCCGGCATAAATTTGAAAAGCCGGAAAGACCTATATTGCCGGCCATAGAGGCCACCGCATGAAGGTGTTCACCAAACAGCTCAGGGTCGTAGCCTGACGCCACAACATCCTTTAACTTCATGGTCGTATCTTCTTTAAAGTCCAGAAAGGTTTCCTGCATTTTATCTTCGCCTAGGAAGGAAATATATTGCATGAAGAGGGATTCATCGAAATGATCTTCTATCTGATTTTCAAAAGAGGGGGGGAGTTCCTGTGACGTTCCTATCAGGAAATGATCCAGCTTTTCATAAAGCTCAACAGTCTGAACTGGCTTGGGAAGGAAATCATCAATGCCCACCTCGAAACATTTAGCAATTTCCTCAGTAGAAGTGTTGGCTGTCAGGGCAAGAACAGGCATATCTTTATAGTTTTCCATCTGACGGATAGCTGAGGCGGTTTCGAGCCCCCCCATAACCGGCATACGTATATCGAGCAAAACCATATCAACATCATCGTGTTTTTCCAGAAAAGCAACGGCATCCCTTCCGTTGGATACAATACTTGTCTTGTACCCTCGTGAAGTCAGCATTGCTTTTATAAGCTCCTGATTCATGGGTATATCTTCCGCAACCAGAATATGATTGGAGAAGTCTTCATTTTCCAAAGCTTGTTTCTGGTTTTTAACGGTTGCGCTCACGTCTTTTGAATTACAGAGTTCAAAAGGAAGGGTTATAAAAAATGTTGTCCCTTTGTCCTTTTCACTTTCAACATTGATGCTTCCGCCCATGGTTTTTACAAGTTGCCTGCAGATGGAAAGACCAAGGCCTGTGCCGCCATAAGAAATAGCAGTTTCCGGGGTTTCTTGTGTGAAAGACTCGAAAATGCGTTCGAATTTTGAAGGCTCGATGCCTATCCCTGTGTCGCGGATGATGAAATCGACTTTAAAACCATTTGAACTGTCTTGATGTTCATTCGGCTTAACTGTGAGTGAGATATGCCCGGTTTCGGTAAATTTTATCGCATTGCCTATAATATTAAAAAGGATCTGGTTTAGAGAGCGTGCGTTTGCAATTACACAGATCGGCATTTCACGGTCATAATAGATGTTCAAAGCAAGGTTCTTAAGCTCAGCCTGTATCTGCAAAGAATTGAGTGCCGGGGCTATAGTTTCCTGCAAATTTAGCGCTTCCGTTTTTAGTTCGGCTTTTCCGGAGAGTAATTTTTCAAAATCCAGAAGGTCATTAATCAGTTGGGAAAGTATTTGGCCACTTTGTTGGATATTTTTTAGATATCTTGCTTGATAGCTGTTGAGTTTACTATTTTCAAGCAGTTCAGCATAGCCGATTATACCGAATAGGGGAGTCCTTAATTCATGAGTTACCGTAGCCAGAAATTCGGATTTGGCTTTAGTTGCGTTTTCAGCCCTTTTCTCGCTTAAGAGCAGATTTTCGTAAGCCTTGAGTTGTCGCGTATGGAGAATAAATAACCCCCCAAGAAGAAAGCAGCATAAGGTTCCGCAAAAAAGTAAAATTGGGAAGTAATGAAAGAAAACCTCCCTAAGCCCCTCCTGATTAGGAACAAGAAGCACGAATGATAACCCTATCGGGGTAATAGCAAAGGAGAAGATGACTAAGCGGCAAACTGTCATCTCTAAATTGTTTTTCTTCAGGTAATGACCATAAAGAGCACCAATTGTGGTAACAACAATGATTGCCGCAATCCCCGCTTCAATACCGGCACCACCCATAAAGGGCCGAACAATGATAGGCAGGGTTGCAGCGACTGCTGCACCCACAGGGCCGGCAAAAATACCGGCCAGACCAAGTATAGGGACACGCAAATCACATAACACACCCGGTGCCAGCTCCAGTCCCATAAACATGGCAATAATAGTAGCGACGCCAAAAACTACTCCAAGCGTAACCTGCCAATATATAAGGGGAAGTTTTCCGTTCCAGTTGCTAACCAAAATGAAGGTAACGAACAGGGTTGTTATCAAGCCAATATTTTCCAAAAGGCTTTTGAAAATAGTGATTTGATCCATCATAAGAATAACACCCCTCTGCCGTCTTATGTAAACAATTATACACGCAGTATGTTATTAGGGTATTAATAGCACGGAACTTATTTTTTGTGTAATGCTTTCAACTTGTATAGTAAATCGAGGGCGTCTCTGGGAGAAATGCGGTCAGGATCAAGAGATTCAAGTTCTTCGAGTACAGGGCTTTTTTCTATTTGTTGTCCGGCGACGCTTTCGCGGAATAGCGGCAGATCTTTCGCAATAGCAGACGGTTTTGTTTTATGTGCGCTGCTCTCTAATGAATTTAAAACCATTTTTGCGCGCTGGGTGACGTGCTCGGGAAGTCCGGCAAGTTGGGCCACATGTATCCCGTATGATTTATCGGCAGCACCAGACTTGACCTTATGAAGGAAAACAATATCACCTTTCCATTCTTTTACAGCCATGGCATGGCAGGATAAAGATTTAAGCGTATCGGTCAGGGCGGTCAGCTCATGATAATGTGTTGCGAAAAGACCACGGCATTTTAAGGCCTCATGCAAATGCTCAACGCAGGCCCAGGCAATAGATAAACCATCATAAGTGGCCGTTCCGCGTCCAATCTCATCAAGGATAACAAGTGAATTTTCGGTGGCCTGATTTAGAATTGTGGCCGTCTCCACCATTTCAACCATAAAGGTAGAGCGTCCGCGAGCCAGATCATCTGCTGCGCCGACACGGCTAAATACTTTGTCGATTAATCCAATAGTTGCGCGCTCAGCCGGAACATAACCACCCATTTGTGCCAATATCGCAATCAGTGCATTCTGGCGTAAAAAGGTTGATTTACCGGCCATGTTCGGACCGGTGAGAAGCCATAAATATTGGGCTCTATCAAGGTTGCAGTTATTAGGCACAAAATTTTTGTCGCCAGCATCATGAAGCGCGCGTTCGACGACAGGATGCCGGCCTTCAATAATATCAAATTCCTGACCGCTGGTGAGATTAGGTCGGCTATAGTTTTTTTCTGTTGCGAGCTGCGCGAATGAATAGGCAACATCAAGATTGGCTATTCCCTGGGCTATACGTGCAAAATCTGTGGCAAGGACCACTATTTTTTCGCGAAGCTGTTCAAAAATCTCTAACTCGATGGCAATAGCTTTTTCCGCTGCTGAGGAAATATCGCGCTCCAGTTCTGAGAGCTCTGCCGTGGTAAACCTTACAGAATTGGCGAGTGTCTGGCGGTGGACAAATGGGTTATCATGACTGTCTGATTTTGCTGTTACGATAAGATCATCGGCTTTTTTAGCCGGGACATCAATATAATAGCCAAGGATATTGTTATGAGAAATTTTAAGCCGGTCAATGCCTGTCATTTCACTATATTTCGCTTGTAATTTGGCAATCAACTGCTTGCTTTCTGTTTTAAGCAAACGAAGCTCATCAAGCTTTGTATGATACCCCTTGGTAATGAAATTGCCTTCGCGCGACAGGGCAGGGGGGCTCTCTGATAAGGCTTTGTTCAGAATATCCTGTAATGCGTTAAGATCTGTTCCGGTTCGTATCGTTTCTAATATAAATTTCATCGCCGCAGAGTTTTTCATCTCCACTGACAGAATTGCATGTATTTCCTGGGCGGCATTCAATCCAGCCGACAAAGCGCACATGTCTCGCGGCGTACCTCGGGCAACGCATAAGCGGCTTAAGGCTCGTTCAATATCAGGCGTTGCTTTTAACAGGGTTTTTAATTTTTCTCTAAGAGATGGTTTTGTTATCAGGGCCTCAACCTCATCAAGGCGTTGTTCAATAGCTGTAGTGTTTCTCAGAGGTGCCATAAGCCTGTTTTGTAAGTTTCTGGCACCTGCAGGTGTGATTGTACGGTCGATTGCCCATAACAGGGATCCTTTGCGCTCTCCACTTAATGTGGATGCTAGCTCAAGATTTTTTCGTGTCGCTGCATCAATTGACATTACAGCGCTAGCTTCCAGGCGTTCCAAAGGGTTTAGAAAGGGCAAGCTACCTTTTTGTGTGCGCTCCAGATAATCTATCAAAGCGCCCGACGCGGCAATTTCAGCGCGTGAAAAAGCGCCAAACCCATCAAGCGTGCCCACTCCAAAAACCCGCTCAAGACGCAGTCTGGCATTGTCACTGTCAAAAAGGCTTTTCGGCATTGGGGTTTTATCGCATAGACTGCTATCCAAATTTGTAAGAAAGGCATTATCAAGACTGTCTGGGTAAATGATTTCGCTGGGTGCTATACGGGCCAGCGACGAAGCAATCTCGTCTTCAGACACGGGCTGAACGAAAAATGCACCCGTTGATATATCCAGCCATGACAATCCGTATTGGCCGCCGATATGGGATATAACCGCAAGATAATTGCTTTTTGATGCCTCAAGAAGATGGTCCTCTGTCAATGTGCCGGCTGTGACAACGCGCACGACATCACGCTGAACGAGAGCCTTGCTGCCACCTCGTTTCTTGGCCTCGGCAGGTGTTTCTGTCTGCTCGCAAATAGCAACTTTTAAACCTGCCTTTATCAACTTTGCAAGATAGGGGTCATGTGAGTGATAAGGCACACCGCACATCGGAATTTTTTCGCCCTGATTTTTGCCGCGTTGAGTAAGGGTGATATCCAGAATAGACGCTGCTTTTTCAGCATCATCGAAAAACAGCTCGTAAAAATCCCCCATGCGATAGAAGAGAAGAGTGTCCGGATAATTCTGTTTTAACTCATGATATTGGGCCATCATCGGTGTGTGGCCGTCCTCCATGAAATCTTCTGCGGTTTTTAACTGGGCTGCACTGGCAGTCATAGCGTCTAAAAAACCTTATTCTGTTCCCGTAGAGCCGAATCCGCCAGTTCCGCGGGTGGTGTTTTCCAGATCATCTGCCTCAATCAGATGGGCCTGTGTGTAAGGGGCAACAACCATCTGTGCGATGCGCATCCCGCGATCTATCGTGAAGCTATCTTGGGAATGGTTTATAAGAATAACTTTTATTTCCCCCCGGTAATCAGCATCGATTGTGCCCGGTGTATTCAAAACCGTAACCCCGTTTTTGACGGCAAGACCTGAGCGCGGACGGATTTGGGCCTCATACCCATCCGGGAGGGCGATTGCGATTCCGGTGGGTACCATCAGACGCTCACCGGGTGCAATTTCTACGGCTTCATCAATTGCTGCTTGTAAATCCATACCTGCAGAAGCCTCTGTCGCATATTTGGGGAGGGGAAGAGATTTACCGTTCTCAAGACGTTTTACCGCAACAGTTGCCTTCGTAAAAACGTTATCACTATTTGGTTGAAATGAGGTTGAGGTTTTTGTCATCTTTTCCTTCTCTTTCACATCTTTTGAACTTGTTTGCAATTTCATGCGCTAATCTCAGAGCCACTTCTTTTTTAGAAAGCCGCGGCCATTCTTCACATGAAAATTCGTTATTTTTTTCTGATTTAATAAGGTTTACATGATTCTCGTCGGAACCAAAAATATTATTCGTGTGTGTAACATCATTGGCAAGAAGCCAGTCACAGCCTTTTGACTTTAATTTAGCTTTGGCCTTGTCCATAAGATTTCCGGTCTCAGCGGCAAAACCTATAACAAGTGCCGGCCTATTCTGGGCGGATGACACATATTTCAGAATATCCGTGTTTTCAGACATTTCTAATCTTGGGGGAGCGGCATTGGCTGCTTTTTTAAGTTTGGTGTCTGATGGCGTTTTGACTCGCCAATCGGCAACTGCCGCCACGCCGATAAAAATATCTGCCGTCATCAAGGCTTTTACCTGATTTAGCATATCATTTGCGGTTATCACCGGATAATATTGAACCTCTGCAGGAGGGGGTAGGGAGACCGGTCCTGAAACAAGGTGTACTTCTGCACCCCATTTAGACAAAATTTCGGCAATGGCGTGGCCTTGTTTGCCGGATGATTGATTAGAGATGTAGCGCACAGGATCAATTGGCTCATGTGTCGGGCCGCTGGTTACAACAACTTTTAACCCTGTAAGCCTTTGTCTGTCTCTGAAGTAACTCGCGGTTTCTTCAAAAATCGTGTCCGGCTCGCTCATACGGCCGAGGCCGGTTTCCCCGCAAGCCATCTCCCCGTTTTCCGGGCCGATGATGTTTACCCCTCGTTTTTGTAAGGTGGTGATATTTTTCTGGGTAGCAGGATTTTCCCACATTTTATGGTTCATGGCAGGGGCCAGAAGAATATCTTTATCAGAAGCTAAAAGGCATGTTGAGGCCAAATCATCTGCGCGACCCTGCGCCAACTTGGCTGTAAAATCGGCACTGGCTGGAGCTACTACGATAAGGTCTGCCTCTCGCGACAGACGAATGTGCCCCATTTCTACTTCATCTTTCAGAGACCATAAATCCGTATAAGCCTGATTTTCGCAAAGGGCTGAGACACTTAATGGGGTAACAAATTGTTCCCCGCCTTTGGTTATGATGGCTTTGACAGCGGCGCCTGCTTTCCGGTATTGCCGAATAAGGTCAAGGGATTTATAGGCAGCAATGCCACCCGTTATAACCAATAATATCGATTTGTTTTTCAACATATCTTTTCCCAAAAAAATACGGCCCTGAACTAATATCCAAGGCCGTACTATAAATCAGTTTTTAAGAGAAAAGCGAATCAATTTACCCGCTTATCCTTAAAGCTTTGATTACATGTGGTCTTCTGGCTCAGTTTCGCCAATGCCCATGTCTTCAGCAGCTTTTTCCATGTCGTCAGCCATGTCATCCATGACATTATCTTCGTCTTCAGCAACGTCTTGTGCGTTTTCAGCGGCTTCGTCCATTGCTTCTTCAGCTTCGTCAACAGCTTGGTCAGCTTCTTGTGCTGCTTCTGTTTCGCTCATGTCATCCATTGCTTCTTCTGTATTTTCAGCAGCTTCATCCATAGCTTCTTCTGTATTTTCAGCAGCTTGATCCATGTTTTCTTCGGCATTGATTGTTGTGACTGTGTTATCATATGTCTCAGTCATGCCTTGTGTTGTTGTGTCAAGCTGTGTGCCCATTTCGCCGGCAGCAGGTGTCACATCATTCATTGTTGTGCCTGTGTTGTCACTGCTCAAAAATCCAACGGCTGCAATCGCAACGATAACAGCAGCGGCAATAGCTGTAAGTGTAGTTTTATTCATTTTTGTCTCCTTAAAGAACTGTTATTACAAATATTTTGCTTCTTTTATCCTGTGGCGCAGGATTTGTAAAGCTCTATATGTATGACCTAATTCCTTACCATAATGCAAGGCCTTTTTTCATAACCACTAAATTTTCCATCCTTCATGGATGCAAACAATGCCCAAACTCATAGGCAGGCTGTGGGTTTTGCCGAAACCGGCATTACGCATGCGTTTTTCAAGCGCGGCAGGTTTTGGGAATTTGCGGATACTTTCGACCAGATATTGATAGCTAGCTTCATCCCCGGCAACCATTTTTCCGATTTTTGGAATAATGTTATATGAATAAAGGTCATAAAGTTTGCTCATGGCAGGGTCTTCTATATGGGAAAACTCCAGGCAAAAGAATCGCCCTCCTGGTTTCAGAACGCGGTAAGCCTCTGCAAGAGCCTTATCAATATGTGTTACGTTTCTCAGACCAAAAGCAATTGTATAGACATCGTAAGAATTGTCTTCAAAAGGCAGATCCTCAGCATTACCTGTCACCCATTCAAAATTATGCAGATAACCACGGTCTATGGCGCGATCCCGTCCCACTTGCAACATAGAAGAATTGATATCGCAAACAGTTATTTTTGTATCAGATGATGTGGCTTTTCTTATCCTGAAGGCAATATCGCCTGTGCCACCGGCTACATCCAAAAATACTTGACTTCTTTTTGGTCGTATCCGTCTTATAAGGCGATCTTTCCAGAGTCTGTGGACACCTGCGGACATAAGGTCGTTCATAACGTCATATTTACTTGCAACATTATCAAACACACCAAGAACCTTACGAGTTTTTTCGATTGGTGTAACTTTTTCCTCACCAAACCATTCACGTTCAGGATTTGTATTCTTATCGGTCATGCATCTTCCTCTTATTCAATCTTCATGCTATGAGATAGCACGATGGAAAAGGATTTGCACTTATGAAATTGGTGAAAGCAATGGCCACGGTTGGCGGCTTAACATTTGCCAGCCGTATTGCAGGTTTCTTACGCGATGTTTTGACGGCCGCTTTTTTGGGGGCAGGGCCGATATCGGACGCCTTTTTCGTAGCATTAAAGTTGCCGAATCTATTCAGGAGGGTGACTGCGGAAGGGGCGTTTAGCGTTTCTTTTGTTCCAATATACTCCAAAACCATAGAAGAAGACGGGGAAGGAGCGGGAGACCGTTTTGCCTCCAATTCTTTTTCTATCATGGTTATTGCGCTTTCCTTATTTACAGTTCTCTTTATGATGGCAGTGCCTTGGGTGATAGAGCTGATTGCACCTGGTTTCAAAAATGACCCTGAAAGATTTCCGCTTTCTATAGAATTATCTCGTATTACATTTCCTTATTTGTTGCTTGTTTCTTTGGTGGCGCTTTTTGGTGGGGTATTAAATGCCCATAATCGCTTTGCTCCTTTTGCGGCAGCTCCTGTAATATTTAATCTGGTTATTGTTGCTGCGCTGCTCTTCGCAACGCCCCACCTACCAACGGCAGGTCATGCCATGGCCTGGGGGATATCAATTTCTGGTGTTATCCAGCTCGCCTTCATGTGGTTTTATGTGAGGCGGCATAAAATCCATATACGCTTTAAAATCCCCGAATTTACACCGCGCATAAAAAGGCTTTTTAAACTTATGGGCCCGGGCGTCCTTGGGGCAGGGGTCATGCACATAAATTTATTTGCTGATATGATAATCGCCTCACTTTTGCAAACTGGTGCGATTTCCTATCTTTATTACGCGGACCGACTAAATCAGTTACCGCTTGGTGTTGTTGGGATCGCAATCGGAACGGCGCTTCTTCCTATGCTCTCACGTTCGCTTGCCAGTGGACAGCAGGAGGAATCGAATGACCTTTTTAACCGCTCACTTGAATATTGTTTTCTTC
>Ga0066376_10001076_pt1 | contig 26573 bp, 25 predicted proteins | sample Knorr_S15_td_Bot_FD_77009 | JGI IMG/M metagenome (GOLD analysis project Ga0066376, IMG submission 77009) | Marine microbial communities from Southern Atlantic Ocean transect - Knorr_S15_td_Bottom_ad_5009_LV_A | ecosystem: Environmental > Aquatic > Marine > Oceanic | place: Southern Atlantic... | reverse complement strand
TTCCGCTTTTAGGTCGCTTGGAATACAGTGACGTTTTGCAATAATTTTGTCTTTTATTTGCAACACTTTCCCGATTAATAATTGTGCATCTGTTGGCATAATAATATCTCCTGTATAGCTTTTTGTGTTTAACTTGCTGTTTATCAAAGGTATTGAATGTTTACTTTGATAGGCGTAGTGTAAATTCAGCAACATCTCAACACACACTCATAATAAGTGTTGCAGCAAAGATGCCAACTCTTACTAGATGATGACTTAGAGCACGCCAAATGTGCCTAATGCGGATCGCAACTGTTGAGGCTCACTAAAGCGAGAAAAAGAGAGCGAGAAAAGAGAACGTCGAAAAGAGAGAGGAAAAGCTAAAACGAAAAATAGCGAAGCCGGCTGACGGATAGAGAAAAAGCCCGCGCTATCTTAGTGCATGCCTTGCATGACGCCCTGAAATCTCAGGCCACGAAATATCAGAGCATGCAGCTTATTAAGATTTAATGTGTTGTTTAGTGGAACTGGTAGAAGTGGCTTTTTAAAAGGCCAATAAAACTCGCATTAATAAGATAGACCCATGTGCTATTTATAAGCGTAGCGCTTGGGTTTATTTTTGATTTTCTTAACCTGACAATAGCAGAAGTGTGGCGTCCAAATTAACAGATTAAGTAAGATAGCGGTAACAAGGCTGAACACAATTGACGAAGGCGTTAGTGGGACAGAGGGGCTGAAATTATCTAACACGCGCTTCAGCGTACCATATTGAGAAGGCGAGGCCATAAACACAAGCTTTTCGAAGTAATGACCGTGCTCTAGCTTCCTCATGCCTTGCTCTAAAGTGGTGATCTGTGCGAAGCGTGTAGCTTTCATCGAGGCATTCTCTCGCACAACTGGCTCACTGTTTTTCTGTAAGCTTTCAAGCATGGCTTCAACCGAAGAAAAACCATGCTGCTTGGCGAGCGCTGACGAACTAGAAACTTCATCTCTCAGTGCATCATAATAACCATTGAGGTATTGACGATAATGATCCGCCAAGATGGGGACTTGAAGTGTAATGATAAACAAGACAGCAAATACAACTTTATCTAAAACACGTACTATCATTCAAATCTCGCTATAAACACTCTGCATTAATGATCTAATTAGTGACCCGCTTTAACGTTGAATGTTCACTCTATAACAAAACTAACATCAACCCTCGGGCCATCTGACGTCAACTGGTCGTTCAAAACTCATATTTCACCCAAGAAGGAGATAGTTAGCGTAACAATCTCACACACTATTTCAAGGCGGTGTAAATCGCATGGGTCAGCTTACTTAACTGCTCGGAAGATATAATGTAAGGAGGCATAATGTATACCAATTTCCCGAATGGCCGTATCCACACGCCATGTTTCACAAAATGGCGTTGAATTTCGGCAACATTGACGGGGTTTACCGTCTCGACTACCCCTATAGCACCTAACACCCTTACGTCAGCGACTCGCGGCAAGTCTGCACATTTTGCCAATTCGGTTTGTAATTGTTTCTCAATGACAGGAACTTGTTGCTGCCAATGATTTTCGTTAATGAGCGACAGACTGGCATTGGCCACCGCGCAGGCTAACGGGTTGCCCATGTATGTGGGGCCGTGCATAAATACGCCGGGCTCCCCTTGGCAAACCCCTAAAGCCACATCTTCGGTACACAATGTTGCGGCAAGGGTCATGTAACCACCGGTGATCGCTTTACCCAAACACATGATGTCAGGTGAAATGCCCGCATGCTCACAAGCGAAGAGCTTACCTGTGCGGCCGAAGCCAGTAGCAATTTCATCGCAAATTAAAAGTACGTCGTAGGTATCGCAAAGTTGTCGGCAGCGCTTTAGGTATTCGGGGTGATAAATACGCATGCCGCCTGCGCCTTGAACAACTGGCTCTAGGATAAGAGCGGCCATGGTGTGGTGATGTTTTTCAAAAATCTCTTCAAGCGGAAGAATGTCATCTTCGCTAAACGTTTGCCCAAATCGAGTTTGAGGGGCGGGCGCAAAAATCTGCTTGCTCAGTACGCCCTCAAATAAACTATGCATGCCGTTAACGGGATCGCACACGCTCATTGCGGCAAAGGTGTCGCCATGGTAGCCATTGCGCGGCGCGACAATGCGAGACTTCTCTGAGCGCCCTTGACACGCCCAGTATTGAATCGCCATCTTTATCGCTACTTCAACAGACACTGAGCCAGAGTCTGCTAAAAATACACGCTCTAAACCTGCCGGCACCATGTTAAGTAACGATTTACACAAATCTACCGCCGGTTGGTGGGTAATACCGCCAAACATAACGTGAGAAAATGCGTTAATTTGCTTGTGCGCAGCATCGTTGAGTACAGGATGGTTGTAGCCGTGAATAGCAGCCCACCAGCTAGACATGCCATCTACTAATACTTCACCGGTGGCCAAGGTAAGCTCAGTGCCATTTGCACCAACTACTTCGTAGCAGGGAAGGGGATTAACCGCCGAGGTATAGGGGTGCCAAATGTGTTGTTTATCAAATTTTATATTGTTCACAAATTAACCGTTAGTAAAGGTTTGAAATTGGTCAGAGTTGACAACTCAATATTGGGGCATAGACTAAGCCAGCAATAATAATTAGTAAAGGACAGTCAATGACGCTGGCTAGTGCGCCTTCTGCGCAAACGACAACTATTCGAAACGATTGGACCAAAGCCGAAGTTGAGGCTTTGTTTGCGATGCCATTTAACGATTTACTGTTTAATGCCCAAGTAGTGCATAGACAGCATTTTAATCCGAATGAAGTGCAGGTCAGCACGCTTTTGTCGATTAAAACCGGTGCTTGCCCTGAAGACTGTAAGTACTGCCCGCAAAGTGCTCGGTATGATACGGGCCTTGAAAAAGAACGATTACTGGAAATTGAAAAAGTCATCCAGCGTGCGAAAGAAGCAAAGCAAGTGGGCTCAACCCGTTTTTGTATGGGGGCTGCTTGGCGAAATCCACGCGACAGAGACATGCCTTACATTTTAAAAATGGTTGAAGAGGTGAAAAGCTTAGGCTTAGAAACCTGCATGACGCTGGGTATGTTAACCCGCGATCAAGCTGTGGCGTTAAAGCAAGCGGGCCTTGATTATTATAATCACAACCTTGATACCTCTCCGGAATACTACGGCGATATTATTACGACCCGTACTTACCAGGACCGACTGAATACGTTAGAAAACGTGCGTGCTGCAGGCATGAACGTTTGCTCTGGGGGAATTGTTGGCATGGGAGAAACGGTGAGCGATCGCGCTAGTATGTTGGTGCAATTAGCAAACCTTCCTGAGCAGCCTCAAAGTGTGCCTATTAACATGTTGGTTAAAGTAAAGGGTACGCCCCTCGATAGCGTAGAAGACCTGGACTATTTTGAGTTTATCCGCACTATTGCCGTTGCTCGTATTATGATGCCTAAGTCACATGTGCGCTTGTCGGCAGGCCGCGAAGCAATGAACGAACAAATGCAGGCGCTTTGTTTTATGGCAGGCGCGAACTCTATTTTCTATGGCTGCAAGCTGTTAACCACGTCAAATCCAGATACCCATGAAGATGTAATGCTGTTCAAAAAGCTTGGTATTAATACTGAGCGTACAAGGGATTACTCAGACGAAGCACATCAACAAGTGTTAGAAGAAGAAATAGCCCAGCAACAAGAACAAGCCGACGACAGTAACGACTTGTTTATTGATGCAACCAAGCCTAAGGTAGCGCCAAAGAAACAGCATTTAACGGAGGCGTAATGGCCTTTCACTGGTTAGACGATTCGCTGAGCGCGCGTGCCGAGCAAGGCTTGCTGCGCCAGCGCCACAGCCAACAATACGAAAAAGACAGCATTATTTGTATTAACGGTGAGCACTACCTTAATTTTTCAAGCAATGACTACCTAGGCATGCGCCAGCATGAGGGTGTATTGCAAAGTTGGGTTGAGGGGTTAGCGCAATTTGGTGGTGGCAGTGGTGCATCGCCATTGGTAACTGGGCACACACAGGCTCATTTGGCGCTAGAAGCCTACATTGCCGATGGGTTAAACCGAGAAGCTGCGCTGTTGTTTAACTCTGGCTTTACCGCCAATCAGGCACTGTGCATGGCACTTTTTCCTCACATGTCTCACCCGAATAAAAGCGCGAGTGCGGGTCATATTATTGCCGACAAGCTCATGCACGCTTCGTTTTTAGAGGGGGCACAGTGTGTATCTGATAGCGCCAAGCTTCGCCGTTTCAAGCATAACGATCTAAGTCATTTAGAGAGCATGCTATCAAACGTCTGTCACAGCCAGATATCCGATGCGGTTGGTAATTCTGATGCAAACCAGCAAGACATTCTGATTGCCAGTGAAGGTGTGTTTAGTATGGACGGTGACGTAGCGCCTTGTGAAGATATCGCTGAACTGGCCGCTAAATATAATGCATGGTTCATGTTAGACGATGCACACGGTATGGGTGTATTGGGTGAAAACGGCTTCGGCACAGCAGAAGCACTAAACTTAAGCCAGCAACAAGCGCCTATTGTTATGGGAACATTTGGCAAAGCAGTGGGCACGGCCGGCGCCTTTATTGCGGGAAGCCAAACCCTAATTGATTATCTGGTGAATTTTTCTAAACATTATGTGTATTCCACTGCCATGCCACCAGCACAAGCGGTCGCGACCTTGTACTCTCTTACACATATCGCCAGTGATACTGCCCGCCGCGAAACGCTGCATAACAATATCGCCTATTTCAGAGACTCGTTTCAAAAGCGCTTTGGACAGACACTTAATACAAGCGAGAAAGGCGATGCATCAATTGAAATCACTTTGGGGCAGTCGCAAAGCGCGATCCAGCCCATTATTGTTGGTAGCCCAGAACGTGCAGTTGCACTAAGTGAGGGGCTAAAGCAGCGCGGTATCTGGGCAACGGCTATCAGGCAGCCTACTGTACCGAAAAACCAAGACAGGCTGCGTATAACGCTTACGTCAAATCATACATCACAAGATATTGACGTATTGCTTGATGCCCTAGAGCTTTCACTTAATAACTTTCTGTTAAGTGAGACTTCAGTAGAAAAAGAATCAGACAGCGCTGTGAGTACTCCTGACTCTGTAAGTAAAAAAGAGATGTAACGATGTCACTAAGTCCCGCTATAAAAGCTGCTATGTCGGCAGAATCGAGAAGTCTCTTCGACGGTAAGCTGTCGCGTGACACGGCACAGGCGGCTTTTAAGGCAAACGGGGCTTTTTCGTCCGAGACATCTTTTGAATCTGAGAGAGCGACTAAAGCTAAAGGGGCTCTCACAGTTAAAACTGCTTACCCTTCTGATTGCTCTTCCAAAGCTGCGGCACATTTGAGTGCAGAGGAGAGCGCTAAGACTGAAGGCTATGTTGCAACTGAAGGCGATGTTAAAGCTGAGGGCTATATTACAACCGAAGGCTCTATAATAACTAAAGGCTCTGCAAAAGCTGAACGCGATGATACTGCTTCAACAATTAATGAACAGGACGTTGCTCATCGTTTTTCAAAAGCGGCTGTGCAGTACAACAGTATTGCGGGTATTCAGCGCATTATTGCCAAGCAGGCATTAGCGAACTTACCGATAGACCTACAGGGTACGGCCCTTGATATCGGCTGTGGTACCGGCATTCATACCCAAACGCTTGCAAATAAAGGTGCAGCTGCAACTGGCGTAGACATTGCCGAGGGCATGTTGGCGCAGGCCAGAAAAATGTACTCTGACCCCATTTTTGTAGAAGGTAGTGCTGTTGATTTGCCTTTCTCTGATAGCCAATTTTCAACCGTATTTTCATCTATGGCGCTTCAGTGGGTCAGCGATACTGGGCTTGTTGCCAATGAGATAGTGCGAGTGCTTAAAAACGGTGGTCTTGCCGAGCTGGCGATTATGGTGGCGGGTTCATTTAGTGAGCTTAAAACGGCGCGCAAAGTGGCGCAGCTTCCACAGGCCGAAACCTATATGCCAACTACCGCACAGTGGGTAAATGGCTTTAAGCAGTCAGGTCTTTCTTTGCAACGGGTGATTACGAAGGACTATGTCGATACTCACTGCGATATTATGTCGCTATTGCGCTCTGTGAAAGGGGTGGGGGCAGGTGAGACCGGCCGAAAACAACCGCCGCTCACCCGTCGAGATATTAAAAAATTAGCCATGGCTTACAGCAATATGAGCGGTGTAGAAAGTAAGTTACCGCTTACCTACCGCGTGAGTCATTTTAGATTGGAAAAACGATGAAGCAGTATTTCATTACCGGTACCGACACCGAAGTAGGTAAAACCTATGTTACCTGCCAATTGCTAAAAGCCGCGCAAAAAGCCTCGTTAAGCGCCATCGGCTACAAGCCTATCGCAGCCGGATGCGAACAGATAAACGGCGAGTGGGTTAACGAAGATGCGCTAAATATTCAGAAAGCGTGCTCCAAAATACGCGCAAATAAAGCCATTAAAATTACAGATAATAACCAGCTAAAAAGCGTAAATGAAAAAAACGAAGAAAGTGGACAGACACTTCCTTTGCATCAAATAAACCCGATTGCGTTAAAGCCGGCTATTGCACCACATATTGCTGCCCTTGAAGAAAGTGTTGGTTTAACGTTTGACGAAATAGCTAGAGGGCTTGATGAACTGCACGCCTATCAACCAGATCTTCTGTTAATGGAAGGTGCAGGTGGGTGGCGTTTACCGCTAACGGTAGGTGATGAGTATACGCCCACTTACTATCTTTCTGATGTCGTAAAAACACTCAAAATGGATGTGATTTTAGTTGTAGGCATGCGTTTGGGTTGCTTAAATCACGCGCTATTAACGGCAGAAGCAATTCGCGCCGATGGACTTACCATTAAAGGATGGGTTGCGAACGACATCACAGGTAACATGACGCGATACCAAGAAAATCTGCACTCTCTCAAAGCCATGTTACCCGAGCCGCTACTGGCAGAAATTCCCTACCAGTTAGCGCCTAATGATGAGGCGCTATTCGCCGCTATCAAGCAAATAAGTTAAATCATCACCTGAATGAATTGGCGTTTTTTCTTCACCTAGAAAGATAAAGCCGTCTTTTTCACCCACTAGGGTAAGTTGATTATGAGTAAGGCGCAGCGCTGTGCCCTCGCGAATAGCAACGACTGGCGTGGTTGGATTTAGCGTAGTGAACTCTGCCAAACGTTGATCGCGGGTTTCGCCATTGTGGCCCGGCGGCTGATAATCGGTGTAGTGCGGGTTTAACTGAAACGGCACGATATCTAGTGCATCAAAACTCGGCGGCTCGATAATGGGCATGTCGTTAGTGGTTCTAATTGATTGACCACAAATATTCGAACCTGCACTCCAGCCAATATAAGGCGTACAATCGGCGATGGCGTGCTTTATTGGCACAATAAGCGCGTTTGCATAAAGGGTAGAAAGCAGGTGAAAGGTGTTTCCACCGCCTACAACAATGGCTTGGCCGTTTTTCTTTGCGTTATTTACCGCGGCAACCGGATCTTCAACGGAATGTAGCCCAGTAACCTTGCACTCTGGCAGGGCGGTAGCAATAGCGTCTACATAGCTATCGTACGTTTGAGTGACGGCGGCGTAAGGAACAAATAGAAGGTCGCGAATTTCGCCTAAGTGTGCAAAAATAAGCGCTCTAGCGTGCTCTAAGTAAGCCTCGTCGCCTTGACGTGAGCTACTTAGCATAAGTACATGTGCGGTCATACTAACTCCACAATTTTTCTGACGGCGTATCATACGTGAAACTAGGCATAAAGTTTAGTCGCGCTCCGTCACTGCGTTGAAATAGGATTTTGAATGAAACAATCTACATCGGTGTTGTTCGTGTGTTTGGGTAATATTTGTCGTTCTCCAACCGCAGAAGCCGTGTTCAAACACAAGGCTGCACAAGCCGGATTAAATATTGAAATTGACTCAGCGGGAACCCACGGCTATCACATTGGTAACCCGCCCGATAAGCGTTCGCAAGCCGCAGGCGTAGAACGTGGCTACAGTTTCAAAGGGCTAAAATGCCGACGTGTGGATGAAAGCGACTTTGAGCGATTTGATTTTATTCTTGCCATGGATAACAGCAACCTTGCTAATTTGCACGGTATGTCGCCTAGCCAGTACCACGATAAAATTAAGCTGTTTCTTGATTTTGCAAATGCAGACGATAAAGAAGTACCTGATCCATATTATGGCGGCAAGCGCGGCTTTGAGCTGGTGTTGGATCTTATCGAAGAAGCGTCGGACGGTTTGATTGCGCATATTAAACAAACCCAACAACAATAAACGCAAATCATATTGATAAACCATCTCGAAAGCCCACGTTGAGAAACCGTATTGACAATGACAGGAACTAAACGCACCGCCGTCACTTTGGTTGTAATAGCAGTACTTTTGTCACTCGTCATAGGTGTGGTAGGGATTGTTGGCGTGACAGGGCTGTCTGATACGGCGGCTGAACTAAAACAGCATATTATTGTTCAGCTTCAAATACCGCTTATTCTCACTGCGTGTTTAGTAGGGGCGGCACTGTCTACAAGTGGCGCTACCTTGCAAGTAGTGTTGCGAAACCCCTTGGCAGATCCGGGAATTATTGGCATTACGAGTGGCGCAAGCTTGGTTGCTGCGCTTTTGCTACTGCTAACCCCACAATGGGCTTCAGCATATTTACACTATTTGCTGCCTTTGGGATGTTTTATCGGTGCATTGTTTTCTACATTTATTATCTACCGCTTAGCAAGAAAACTGCTGGGCTCCTCTACGGCTGTTATTCTAGCGGGTATTGCCATCTCTACTCTTAGCGGCGCCGTTATAGCGTGGCTTTACATGTTCAGCGACGCTAATGCCCTGCGCAATCTTACTTTCTGGTTAATGGGTAGTTTGTACCAAACTAACTGGTTAATTTTGTCAGTGGGCGGCCCGTTAATCGCTGTTGCTGTCGCATTACAGCTTTATTTCGCCGGCGATTTAAACAAGCTCTATGCTGGTGAACTTGCAGCAAAAAGCAGTGGTGTGGATGTGGAGAAACTCACTGAGCGCGCACTCATTGTCTGCGCTATTGCCGTAGGTACTGCGGTGTCTATGGCAGGCTCTATTGCTTTTGTTGGCTTGTTAGTACCGCATATCTTACGTTTGATCATCGGGCATAATAATCGCTATTTGTTGCCGTTAAGTGCATTGAGTGGTGCAAGTCTGCTGATGCTGGTTGCGTTAAGCTCTGAAATGACCCGTGCCATTACGCTTCCGGTGTCTATGGTAACAGCTACGTTAGGCGGTCCATTATTAATTTGGGCATTAGCTAAAGGTCAAATAAAAGGGTAGTGGAGGGGAAATGAAATGACGAAACACAATTTTAGAACCCAGCAACGCCCAGTTTCGACCAGCGATGTAAAAATAAATACAAGTGACCATGCCGCACTTGGTGTTAACACAAAGCAAAACACCAGCAGCAAAAATGGTGTAGGAGAAAGCCCAAGCGAAGCGGATAGCAATAGCCCAGCGAATAGCCATAACCTAGCAGATAGTCGTACCGTTTTAAGCTTACAGAATGTAAAAGTAGCATCGCGACTTTCGGTGGAAGGGTTACGTGCAAAAAAAGGCGAGTGCGTTCACATAATAGGGCCAAATGGGGCGGGGAAATCAACACTGTTGCTTACCCTTGCGGGCCTTATTGACGCTGATGAGGGCACCGTCATGCTGCTAGGTAAACCAATGAACGATTGGTCGCTGGCAACCCTTGCGAGTGTGCGCACCTTATTAGCGCAACAAAGCGAAAGTGGTTTTCACTTGTCGGTAAAAGAATACCTAAGCTTTTATGCAACAGCACAGCAAGATGAACTAATTCCTCCGGTTTTAGAAAAAGCACTCGAAATATCGGGTTTCTTGAACCAAATTGTCACCCAGCTTTCTGGCGGTGAGCGTCAGCGAGTAGAAATTTGTCGTTCGCTTTTGCAAATATGGCCGCAGTTAGAGCGCGGAGAGGGTGTAGTGCTTTTAGACGAGCCATTGCAAGGGCTTGATATAAGGCATCAATATGCACTGGCTAGTTTGGTAAAATTCCTTTGCGACAAAGGGAATACCCTACTTATGACGTCTCACGATATCGCGCTTAGTGCCAACTATTGCGATAGTTTATGGCTTATGCAAAAAGGTCGCATGGTAGCGTTTGGTAAGCCACAAGAGGTGGCCACGCAAACAAACTTAGAAAGTGTGTTTGAATGCCATTTTGCTATAAGCAAGCACGATAACTTTCTAGAAATTCAAGTTTGCGCACCTATTTCCCTAGAATAAATGTGGTAAAGTGCCCCCAGCATTTTTTTAGATTCACATTTTCACATTAGACTGATTAGAAAAAAGCGCTACAGACGCACTGTTAAGCGCGTTACAGTCTTTTTATTCGAAGCATCTAGCTTCAATAAATATTTTCAGTAAAACGTTTGCCCTACGTTTTTTTATTCAGGAGAACACCGTTGAGTAATTGGCAAGTAGACAGTTGGAGAAATAAACCTATTCTTCAGCAACCAGAGTACGACGACAAAGTACGTTTAAAAGAAGTAGAGCAAACACTGAGTTCTTATCCTCCACTTGTATTTGCTGCTGAAGCCCGTGAGCTTAGACGCCAACTAGGCGAAGTCAGCTTGGGTAAAGGCTTTCTTTTACAAGGCGGTGACTGCGCTGAGTCGTTTGACGAATTTAATGCGCCTAAAATTCGCGATACTTTTAAAGTTATTCTTCAAATGGCCATTGTGCTTACCTTTGCTGGTCGTTGCCCGGTAACCAAGGTTGCCCGTATGGCAGGCCAGTACGCCAAGCCGCGCTCATCAGATTTCGAGACCCGCGATGGCGTGACGTTACCAAGCTATCGTGGTGATATCATCAATAACTTTGAATTTACCGAAGCGGCCCGTCGACCAGATCCTGACCGTTTGTTGGAAGCCTACCATCGTAGTGCGTCAACCCTGAATTTACTTCGCGCGTTCGCACAAGGCGGTTTGGCCGACCTTCACGAAGTCAACCGTTGGAACATGGCGTTTGTTGAAAATAACCCACTTAAAGGGCGTTATTCTGATATGGCCAACCGTATTCAGGACACCCTTGAGTTTATGGATGTTATTGGTATTAACGCACAAACCAGTTCTACGCTGCATGAAACGTCGTTGTTCACGTCGCATGAAGCATTGCTGTTGAACTATGAGCAGGCGCTAACACGTATCGATACCCTTACCGGTAAGCCTTACGATTGTTCGGCTCACATGGTGTGGATTGGCGAGCGTACCCGTCAACTAGACCATGCGCACGTTGAGTTTTTCCGTGGCATTCACAACCCAATTGGTGTGAAAGTGGGGCCAAGCATGCAAGAAGACGAGCTTATTCGTTTAATTGATGCGCTTAACCCGCTAAACGATCCAGGTCGTTTAACGCTAATTACGCGTATGGGCGCCGATAATTTAGCCGACAATTTGCCACGCTTATTGCGTAAAGTGAAAGCTGAAGGCAGACACGTAGTGTGGAGCTCTGACCCGATGCACGGCAACACGTTCTCGGCATCTAGCGGCTATAAAACCCGTAACTTCGATGCAATTTTGAAAGAAATTAAGCAGTTCTTCCAAGCTCACGAAGCAGAAGGTACTCACGCAGGTGGTATTCACCTTGAAATGACCGGTCAGCACGTAACGGAGTGTACAGGCGGTGCTTATGAAATTAGCGATGAAGACTTAGCGCAAGCCTACAAAACGCAATGCGATCCACGCTTAAATGCAGACCAAGTACTTGAGATGGCATTCTTGGTGGCTGATCATTTGCGTAATGCGTAATGCGTAATGCGTAATGCGTAATGCTCAAAGTAGCCATTATCGCATTGGCAATTTAGAAAAACGGCATCATTGAGATGCCGTTTTTTCGTTTTATACAAAAGCCAGTTGTTAGCGCTTACACTCTTCAAAATATTTACTCTTTAAGCTCTTGATGTGATTTTTCTCTCAACAGTAATGGCTAACAGCATAAACTGATAGCCGAACACCGAAAACAAAACATCAAAGCTATCAAATGTTCGCTCTTCCATTGCGAGCTGCATAAGCTCATATCCTATAACGCCTAATGCGCAAAAGAGCGCGGTAAGTTTTTTATTGCCATTCGTTACAGCGAAAGCAAAAGAACAGGTTATGGGAACCGCCAAAAAGTTGGGTGCAGCGTTGAGTATCAAACTACCATTATCAGTTCTCAGCGCCATCATATGTAGATAGGTAAAGTAGCTACATAGTGCGAGACCACCATAATAAACGACATTAAAAAGCCATTTACCAATCGCTTTGGACTTTACATAATGGCTAAAAAAAGGAACGAGCACGTTTGTCACGACTTACCAAGTATACGTCTGTTCCAATAGTTTATGCTCGACCTCGCTGAGGCGATACTGTTTTCAATATAATTGTCGATCCCTTGCTTCCCACCTATGCTGTCATACACGTACGAACCTAATACTCCAAACCCCACACCAATTAGGTAGTTCCCACCGCTTACTTGCTTTACTTCATGGTTAGTTAGTTCTTTCATTGTTACATTCCTTACATATTGCTTTGCTTGGTTGAGTTTCCAAGCAACGTTACATATCGTCGCAAGTGAAACGTATCAGTGGGAAAGGGGAAAATCCCCTGTATCCAGGGCTAGTTTTTATTTTATTGCCAGCCCTCGAATAAGCCGCATTAAATACCCAGAAGCTAAGCTAGCAATTGGTTAACCTGCAAAAATGGCGGCTCGTTCATCTTCACTTAAAATACCGACGAAGATAGTTTCTCTTCTTAAGTTGGCTGTGCGCTCGTCGTCAGCCAAAAGAAGCGCCTTAAATACGTCTGGTTGATGGCGAGCCTCAATTATTCCTTTCCAAAGAAGGTAGCTTCCATAGCGCATCATTTTGTTGTGATAACGGGTTTCTAATGTTTTTTCGACTTCTTCAAATAGTTCTGGTTGCAACATCAGTTTGTCGGCAATGGCATTATGTATTTTTTTGATGCGTTCGTTTACGTCACTTCGACGTTGCTTTCTGGGTCTTGCTAGCATAAAGCTTCGTGTGGTTAGAGTTTACTCATTTTGCCATTAGGGGACGCTGAGTCCCCGTGTGATTGCTAGTCGTCATTTAGTAGCGGTTCTACAACAGACTCTAAACCGTTTAGCTTAATTTCATACATTAAAGCGAGCTGTTCACCAAGCTTGTTTTCTGGAAAGCCTTGCTTGTAAAACCAGACCAAATAGGGTTCAGGTAAATGAAATAGGCGTCTTCCAGCGTATTTGCCAAAGGGCATCACTTGGTTAATAGCGGCTTTAATAAGCGTTGGGTCCATTTACTGATTACCTTTTGACTTGGAATTTTCGTTGAGATCTTCATCTTCACGTTGTTGTGCTTGCCATAGTGCTGCGTATTCACCACCTTGCTCAAGCAAATAAGTGTGTGTCCCTTCCTCTACAATGGTACCGTTTTTAAGTACAAGGATCTTGTCGGCATCAACAATTGTGGACAGTCTATGGGCGATGACTAAGCTGGTGTGTCCCTTAGCAGCGTCGCGAAGGGCCGCTAATATCGCACGTTCTGACGTGCTGTCTAACGAGCTGGTGGCTTCATCAAAAATCATGATTGGCGCGCCTTTAAGTAAGGCCCTTGCGATAGAAACGCGCTGCTTTTCGCCACCAGAAAGTTTTAGGCCTCGCTCACCTACCGTTGTGTCTAGCTTTTCAGGTAGGCTTTCTACAAATGCTTCAAGATGCGCGAGTTTGATAACTTGTTTAATGTCTTCATCGCTGGCATCAGGGTTACCGTAGCGAATGTTCTCCAGCAAGGTAGTGTTAAACAGCACCGTATCCTGAGGGACAATGCCGATATGTGAACGCAGACTTTGTTGCGTAACCGATGCGATGTCTTCTCCATTTATCGTGATGTCGCCCTGTTGAGGCTCATAAAACCGAAAGAGTAGTTTCATCAGCGTTGATTTTCCTGCGCCGCTTTCTCCTACCACCGCTACTTTTGAGCCTGGCGGTACATCAAAGCTTAAGCCGTTAAGTATTTGTCGATTCTTAGTGTATGCAAAATGCACATTGTTAAATCGCAGTGCGGGGTTCGCACAGGTTAATTCTGTAGCGTTGTGGGCATCTTTTATGGCCGGAGACTGGGCGAGAAGGTCAAACAACTTATCGATATTCGCAAGGCTCCCTCGAATTTCACGGTACACAAACCCCAAGAAGTTTAAGGGCATAAAAATTTGCATAGTGAACGCGTTTATCAAAACAAAGTCACCTATGGTCATCTCGCCATTCATGACGCCAAAGGCGGCGTTTGCCATCATAGATGTCATGGCGATAGCGATAATGGCAGCTTGGCCGCCATTCAATGCAAATAGCGATAAGCGGTTTTTTCTTCGTGCCTTTTCCCATGCAGCTAAATCCGTGTCGTAGCGATTGGCTTCAAAGGATTCGTTGTTAAAGTATTTAACGGTTTCAAAATTTAGCAGGCTGTCTACCGCCCGGGAATTGGTGGTCGAGTCTGCTTCATTCATCTGAGTAACAAAGCGAGTGCGCCAATCCGTGGCTTTCATCGAAAAGCCAATGTAAGCCACCACGCTAACTACAATAATTAACGCGAAAGATACGCCAAACTGAAACAAGAGTAAGCCTACAACAAGAGTGATCTCTAATAGGGTAGGAACAATATTAAACACCATAAAACGCATGAGGAAGCTTACGCCGTTGGTACCGCGCTCTATATCTCGTGACAATCCGCCTGTGCGTCGATTTAAATGAAAGCCCAAGTCTAAGTTGTGCAAATGTTTGAAGACTTTTAGTCCAAGGCGGCGCATGGCACGCTCTGTAACCCGTCCAAATAGCGTATCGCGTACTTCGCCGAGCAAAACATTAAGTAAACGCAGTGTTCCGTAGGCAACGATAAGGCTGATAGGTACCGCTAATGCAAGCGTGGTTAGGTCGCCATTTAAGCTATCGACGGTGTATTTCAATACATAGGGTAGGCCGATACTGGCAAGTTTTGCTGCTACTAGGCACAGTAGAGCAAGAAATACACGGTGCTTGAACTCTAGGAGATAAGGCCAAAGCTGTGAGAGAACGTGCCATTTAACAGGTTCGTCGACATTGGTAGGAAAACGATTTTTTCTCATTTTATAGTGTGCTTTATTATTGTGTTTACAGTGTTAGGAACGCGCTGATTCAAAAAATCGCTTTTCGTAAACGTTGTAATAGATATTGAGCTAACCTGCTCGTGTAGGGCGATTTTCGCTTTTTGAAGTACGTTTTGAAATAGGCTAGAGATTAAAATGGTCTTATTTATAGCGATGAAAATGTTTAATTTTGGTTTCACCGCGCGTACACTAGAGGTAGTTTAATTTAGTTACCTTGTTATTTACTCAATGTTTTACTGGCTTTTGTTAGATTGAGAAAGCCGTGAATTGAATGACTAAGCAGCACAGGATTAAGGAGTTAGTTTGTTAGAAGATAGTTTCGGTAGACAGTTTCATTATTTACGTTTGTCAGTGACCGAAGCGTGCAACTTTCGTTGTCAGTACTGTTTGCCAGACGGATATGAAGGCCCGACGAGCGATCAGTTTATGACGCTAAACGAAATTGATACCTTGCTCAAAGCGTTCGCTAAGCTAGGTACGTCGAAAGTGCGCCTAACAGGCGGCGAACCAACGCTGCGAAGAGACTTTCTTGATATTTTACAGCTAACAAGTAATACGCCTGGTATCGAACGTGTAGCGATGACAACACACGGAGCGCGAATGGAAAAGTTTGCGCATCAGTGGAAAGAAGCAGGTTTACACCAAGTAAATGTAAGTATTGACAGTTTAGATCCTCGTCAGTTTGCCGCTATAACAGGACAAGACAAGCTTAAAGCTGTACTTCGAGGGTTAGACGCAGCGATTGATGTCGGCTTAGACGTGAAAGTGAACTCTGTCTTACTCAACGATTTTTCAGATAGCCGTCTTCATAGGTTTCTTGCTTGGCTAAAAGATATGCCAGTAACGCTCCGGTTTATAGAACTAATGGAGACAGGCGACTTAAATCAGTTTTTCAATAAGCAACATCAAAGTGGTACGCCGCTAAAAAGTACGTTGTTAGACATGGGCTGGCAGCCTTTGTTGCGTAGAAAAGATGCGGGGCCAGCGCAAGAGTTTTACCACCCTGACTATGCCGGTAAAATTGGCTTAATTATGCCTTACAGCAAAGATTTTTGTAAAACCTGTAATCGACTACGTGTTTCTGCCCCAGGAAAGCTACACCTATGCTTGTTTAGTGAAAACGGGATAGACATGAGACATCTTCTTGCCACTGGAAATGTGGATGAAGTGGTCGCTTTTTTACAAGATGTGCTGGGTCAAAAACACGAAACACACTATTTGCATGAAGGTAAAACGGGGGCAACTAAGCACCTTGCCATGCTGGGAGGCTAGTTAATTGGCTCTACGTTAAAGGAAAATGTAGGGCAAAATAAATACATCGAATAAGTTTGGTTTGTTGTAAAAATGAGCTATATTCAGCGGTGTAAGTATATTAAAAATAATAACGATAAAGGAAGTATATGCATATCAAGGACAGTGCGCGTCTTTCCTACCATTATGTCACGGAACAAGACGCAGACTTTTTATGGGAGCTCGACCAAGATGAGCTTGTCATGAAATATATCAACGGTGGCAAGAAGTCTTCTAAGGAAGATATTCGGGAAATCTTTGTTCCTCGTTTCCAAGCCTACTCCAATCCAGCTCTAGGGTGGGGACTGTGGCGCGTGGAAACGCTAGTCGAAAAGGAGAGCATTGGTTGGATTATGGTTCGACCCTTTGGCTTTTTTACTCAACACCCCGAAAGTGACAACATGGAACTAGGGTGGCGTTTTAAGCGCCATACGTGGGGCAAGGGCTACGCAACAGAGGCTGCGGAGTCTGTTAAAGAAGCACTGTATGATATAGGTGTTGAAAAATTCTCTGCTATTGCTAACCCGCAAAATAGTGCGTCTATCAATATTATGAAAAAGCTAGGAATGACGTTTAGTCACGAGCTCGAGTATAAAGACAAACTCTATCACGAGACAGTAGTCGTCTACTCTAATTAAATAAGCATATTGGTATAAGAAGGGCGAGGGGAATGACTGACGTTATCATTCGCTCTTTAGAATGCTTTTCACGTTCTCGTAGCGAGAATACTGGTCTTCTGACAAAGCTGCCGACTCGAGTGTTTCTCTGCATTTTTTGATGGCCGAAAGGGTGTCGGGACGCACAGGCGCGTTAGCTTTTCGGGCCCTTACTATTGCTTGAAGGTAGTTAAGCGCAATAGAGGGATTTTTAGGCATGACGCGGAACGCTTGAGCAAATGTTGTGTAAGACTGTTCTAAATTACCCCGTTTATACTGTGCAACCGCGGTGTTGTTAAGTATTTTAGGGCTTAGCGTAATCGCCTCTTTTTCTTCTTTCTCTTGTTTTAAGTAGGTGGCCATGAGGTTTAATTCATCGTTCTCCTCATCCTGCCTTGAGGAAATGGCGTCTAAAATCGCAAGGGACTCTTTCTTCATTCCTACTTCATGAAGGGCTTTGGCTCTATCAAGCAAGGCTTCTTTGGAGTGGTGTTGGGCATGATCTGTGTGAAAATCTGACAACAGCATTTGTGCTTTCACTGTGTCGTCTTTCAAATAATGAAGACGCGCGTCAATCACCGTCAGCTCATCGTTTAAGGCTGCTTTCGGGTGAGCCTTTTTCAACTGTCGCAAATACTCATTAGTTTGTTTAACTATGCTGTTTACGTGTTCGGGCTCAGATGTCATAGCAAAATCAACACCCGCTCTTGCGGCAGTTAAATAAATATCTGGCTTGTCATGGATAGAGTCTTTCGCGTAGCGGACCACCTTTTTAGCGCTGTTAAACTGACTTTCGTAATCATGGGTGATCCGCGCCAAATTTATCGCTAACTTATGTCTAGCAATGTTTTGAGGTGAGATATTGCACGCCAGCGATGTACACTCCAGCGCTTCGTCAAAAGCTGACTGCTTAATTTGCAGTTTGGCGAGTAAGTCATAGGCCTCAAGCGCAGAGTCAGGTCGCATTGCTAACTGGATAACTTCTCTTTCGGCATCGTCCAATTCATTGAGCGCCAACAGACTCTTCGCGATCCCCATTTTTGCCCAACTAAAATCTTGAACGTTAATTATCGATTCAAAGAAGGCTACGGCTTCTTGAAACCTTTCTGTGATAATCAACAAATCGCCTTTAATCTTCATCGCTAGCAGAAAGTGTTCGGCTTGCTCAGGCTGCAATAGAAAGAACTCAACCTCGGCCAGGGCTTTTTCGTAGTCCTTTTTATCCATGAATGAATAGATATTCTTTAGCGCTTTTTTTCTTGATAAAACTCTGGAAAGTCGCCTGTCTAACTCGTTAACCGAAAAAGGCTTAGCGATAAACTCATCCGGCTGTAACTCTATGATGGCGTGGACGACTTCTGCTGAGGTATCTGCACTGGTGAAGATGAATGCGCTGGTAAGGGGTAGTGATTGAGTTTCGTTTAGTTGCTCAAGTAAAAAATAACCGCCTTGTTCAGAGCGCAAATTATAAGAGCAGATAATGGCGTCATAATCATGTTCTTGCAGTGCGGAAAGGGCATGAGAGGGCCTATCAACATAGTTCATGTTCTTGAAACCTAACTGCTCAAGTGCATAGTGCATATGGCTTTTCGCCAGCACCTGGTCTTCAGCAATTAACAACTTAGTATTTCTAGCTAAGTGTAGTTTCATCAATTAGTAGCCTCTGAAACATGAGAACCCTTATTTTTCTTACCATATCACGGTAAGTACACCTTAAGTATAGTTCTTTATGGAGACTATCGCATAATGGAAGCTGCTCGTAGCTGAATTTTAGTACTGGTTATTGATAATGATTGCTGGATTTGGTGTAGGAGTAGCCAAAATGCTTTAACGTGACAACGACTAAGACATAGTTAGATTGTTGTGTTTCTAAAGATTGATATATTGAGAGGGATGGTGGACGCTACTGGGCTTGAACCAGTGACCCTCGCCTTGTAAGGGCGATGCTCTCCCAACTGAGCTAAGCGTCCGTATTTTTGATTTCACTATTTAACCACGGTGAGGAAGTGGTGGACGCTACTGGGCTTGAACCAGTGACCCTCGCCTTGTAAGGGCGATGCTCTCCCAACTGAGCTAAGCGTCCGTATTTTTGATTTCACTGTTTAACCACGGTGAGTAAGTGGTGGACGCTACTGGGCTTGAACCAGTGACCCTCGCCTTGTAAGGGCGATGCTCTCCCAACTGAGCTAAGCGTCCATATTTTTTATTTCACTGTTTAACCACTGTGAAGAAGTGGTGGACGCTACTGGGCTTGAACCAGTGACCCTCGCCTTGTAAGGGCGATGCTCTCCCAACTGAGCTAAGCGTCCATATTTCTTTAAAGCTTGCCTAAGCAAGTGGGGCGGTATTATAGAGTCGGTTCCGTTAGTGTCAACAATAAAATTAAAGAAAAATGACTGTGTGCCCGAATTTTAGACACTCTGGCTGCATCTTAACTAAATTGATGAAAAGAACAGCGTTTTTAATCGCATTCTGAATTCATTGATAAACAAAAACTGCAGCGTGGGTTTACACGAAAAAGCTGGAGCTTGGGTGGACAGACACTTGCTTCTTACTAAGAGTTGAAATAGAGGTTGGGTGGAATTGAAGTGGACAGTCACTTATTCACCACAAACATATAATTAAATTGGCCTCGCACAATGGGGCTTCGCACAATGGACACACACTCATTTTTTAAAAGAAGAAGTGGCAAACAAGGACAAAGTGCAAGCGCAAAGTGGACACCCACTTATTTTTTCGTAGCTTAACGCTAGTAAACCTAACCAAATAAAAGTGGTGCTTACTTTATTCTTGAAATATCAATTGAATTACCAAGTGGACAGTCACTTAAAAAACACGCAACGAAAAAACAAAGGAGAGAAGGAGAAAGGACAGACACTCACGTAAACCTGATAAAGTGCGTGCAGTATCTTTTTATTCAAAGTACCTGGTCTTTTCGGACACCCACTTACGTTTTTGAAGCTATTATCGGTTCTGTCACTCTCTGATCGTTGGACTTTTTTGAGTGTGTGTCCACTTCAGTAAGAAATGAATTTTGAAAAAGTGGGCTTCAACAATAAGTGTCTGTCCACTTTATAACTCACTTTCTTCGTACCATCTAAACTACTTCAAGAGATTTCTTTTTCCTTCTATTCTTATCTTACTTTTGAAGTCGCGCGGACACTGGTAGAATGCGCCCAACTTTAGAAATACATTAACAATAGAGAGTGACCATGTCGGTTGTTACACGATTTGCACCCAGCCCAACAGGCTATCTTCACGTTGGCGGCGCACGAACTGCGCTTTATTCTTGGCTTCTTGCTAAAAGCAAAGGCGGCGAGTTTGTTCTTCGTATTGAAGATACAGATATCGAGCGTTCAACTGAAGAAGCAAAGCAGGCCATTCTAGACGGAATGCAATGGTTAGGTTTAACGTGGGATACGGGGCCAATCTATCAGACTGAGCGGTTCGATAGATATAAAGAACTTATTCAGCAGCTTTTGGATGAAGGTAAAGCGTATAAATGCTTTATGAGCTCTGAAGAGTTAGATGCGATTCGTGAAGCGCAAAAAGAACGTGGTGAGAAGCCTCGCTACCCTGGTACGTGGAGAGACAGATCGGATCACCCAGAAGGACAGCCTTTTGTTATCCGCTTCAAAAACCCTCTAGAAGGCAAAGTGGTAATTAATGATCACGTGCGTGGAAAAATCGAGATTAGCAATACTGAGCTAGACGATCTTATTATTCAGCGCTCTGACGGTACCCCTACATATAACTTCTGTGTAGTTGTTGATGATTGGGATATGGGTATTACTCACGTAGTTCGTGGTGAAGACCATATTAATAACACGCCACGTCAAATCAATATTCTTGAAGCGCTTGGTGCACCTGTTCCAGAATATGCACACGTTTCTATGATTTTAGGTGATGACGGCAAGAAGTTATCTAAGCGTCATGGCGCTGTAAGCGTGATGCAATATCGCGATGATGGTTTCCTACCGCAAGCTGTGCTTAATTACCTTGTTAGGTTGGGGTGGTCTCACGGCGACCAAGAAATTTTCTCAGTTGATGAAATGATTGAGAAATTCAGCTTAGATGCCATTGGGCAATCTGCATCGGCATTTAACACAGAAAAGCTAATCTGGTTGAATCAACACTACATTAAGACATTACCAGCAAGTGAAGTTGCGTCACACGCTAAATGGCACTTTGAAGAGTTGAATGTTGATTTAACGACAGGCCCAGCGCTTGAATCTATAATTGCTATTCAGGCCGATAGAGTAAAAACGCTAAAAGAGTTAGCTGAGATTTCTACGTACTTTTATCAAGACTATGAAGATTTTGATGCCAACGCAGCAAAAAAACACCTTCGCCCAGTCGCTCGCGGCCCATTAGAGCTTGCTAAAGATAAATTAATGGCAATTGAAGAGTGGAACCCAGAAAATATTCAGGCTGCTATAAATAGTACAGCCGAAGAATTGGAAGTGGGTATGGGGAAAGTAGGTATGCCGCTGCGTGTAGCTGTGACAGGTGGTGGTAATTCACCGTCGTTAGATATCACGTTGAATCTTATCTCAAAAGAGAAAATTGGCGAGAGAATCGACAAAGCGCTTACTTTTATAGCAAACAGAGAAAATTCATAAAAAAAGCGTTGACATGACAGGGGGGGATGCCTAGAATGCGCCCCGCTGTCACGGAACAGTCACACAAAATGACTGGTACCATGATGGGGCCATAGCTCAGCTGGGAGAGCGCCTGCATGGCATGCAGGAGGTCGGCGGTTCGATCCCGCCTGGCTCCACCAAGTCACATTGAGATGTGGTTTGATATAGGCTGAAGTTGTTAACGCAGCTTCGGACTGAAAAATTCGAAAATTTAGTTTCGAAGAAAGAATTCAGTCCCCTTCGTCTAGAGGCCTAGGACACCGCCCTTTCACGGCGGTAACAGGGGTTCGAATCCCCTAGGGGACGCCATATTATAGCGTCACAGTCGATTAAAACTGTGAAATAGGCTGGAGTTGATTAATCAACTTCTGACTGAAAGTTTCAGTAAGGAAAGGTCGCTCAGTTCGCTGACTCACTTTTCCTAACTGAAATCTCGAAAGCGGTGCTTTCGACAGAAGATTTTCAGTCCCCTTCGTCTAGAGGCCTAGGACACCGCCCTTTCACGGCGGTAACAGGGGTTCGAATCCCCTAGGGGACGCCATTTTATCGCGTCACAGTCGATTAAAACTGTGAAATAGGCTGGAGTTGATTATTCAACTTTTGACTGAAAGTTTCGGTAGGGTAAGGTCGCTCAGTTTGCTGACTCACTTCGCCTTACTGAAAATCTCGAAAGCGTTGCTTTCGAAAGAAAATTTTCAGTCCCCTTCGTCTAGAGGCCTAGGACACCGCCCTTTCACGGCGGTAACAGGGGTTCGAATCCCCTAGGGGACGCCATATCGAAAAAACCAGCCATTCGGCTGGTTTTTTTGTTTCTGGCTTAAAACTTTGTGGACAGACACTGCAATTAAATCTGTAAGCAAATAAATGCAAAGCCATCTTAAGAAAGCTTCAGTGGACAGACACTCTTCTTTCCCTCTTTAAACCATCTATCTAGACATACACCGATCATTTTCATCGGAATTTGCAATTCTTACAAAAGAGGCGTCAACACCTTCGCGCAAGTACTTTTCAGAGGTTCAATGCGTAAAGAACTCATGTCACAACCCTTTAAGAAACTTTTGTGTGATAGATACGTGAGCTTGTTGAACTGTTATGATCTAAAAAATACAAAAGAGGTGTTATATGCAGAATTATCCAATTGGAACTCCTGGTGAGCCGTGGGGCGAAGAAGAAAAAGCCCAATGGAAAGCACAGCAGACTGTGAAAAGAAGTTATCAGGAAGAAGTACTTAATAAACTCTTCAACATTATCCCTGAAGGCTTTGAGTTAAAGCAGTATGGCGCACTTCCTTATGATACAGCGCGTTACCCACTATATGCTGTAATTCCCAAGAGTTTTGACGCTGAAAAGCCGTCTGCACTCGTTACAGGCGGTGTTCACGGCTACGAAACTAGTGGTGTGCAAGGAGCGCTTCAATTTATTGAAACAAAGTTGGCTCAGTACGCAGAGCAAGTAAATATAGTTGTGGTGCCATGTGTAAGTCCCTGGGGATACGAGTCGATAAATCGATGGAACCCAATGGCATTAGATCCGAATCGCTCGTTTTACAGTGATTCTCCTGCACCAGAGTCTGCTCAGCTTATGCAATTAGTATCTGATTTAGCGTTATCTCTTACGCTTCATATTGATTTGCACGAAACGACAGACACGGACAATAGTGAGTTTAGACCAGCACTGGCTGCGCGGGATGGGGTGACCCATGATAACTGGAACATTCCAGATGGTTTCTATACGGTTGCTAATACTCCAAGCCCCCAAATAGAGTTTCAAAAAGCAGTTATTGAGGCTGTGAAAAAAGTAACGCATATCGCACCGGCCGATGAAAACGGAAAGATTATAGGTGCAGATGTGGTGAGTGAAGGTGTAATTTGCTATGACAAGAAGTCGTTGTACCTTTGTGGAGGTATGACAGATGCTAAGTACGTCACAACCACAGAAGTCTATCCCGATAGCGATAATGCGACACCCGAGAATTGCAATGATGCTCAGGTGGCCGCAATTTGCGCTGCACTCGATTATTTAAATTAGACGCTTGAACGTTTAGACGTCTAGATGTATATTTGAGCCTCTTTTTTAGGAGGCTCTTTGTGTTTACTTATTCTGCGGTTATTTACGACGGTAAAAAGCAAAATTTAGTGAGGTATGACTGTGGGACAGACACTGAGTTTTCCTCATATCTTGAATCGCGCTTTGGTTGTCATGTCTGTTTGTGGTCCAATAAAGAGCTATCAGAAACTACAATGGCAGCTATCGCAGCTTCGCGAATACAGAGTAAAAAAGACGGTCTGGATAAAACAGAAGCTTTATGAACTTAATTTCCCCATGTGTAGCATTGTGCAAATTAACCGAAGAAGACATTTGCATTGGGTGTAAACGTACGATTGAAGAAATCATTAATTGGCGGACATACACCGATAATCAAAAGAACGCCGTATTCACTCGCCTTGAAAATTTAGAAAAGGAAGCCGCTACCCAGTCACAGCCTCGTAAATAGGCTAAGTGCGGACTTCTACCAAGAACTTTCTACGTATGGACAGACACACAAGTTTTCTCCATTCGTACAAAATTAGAAACCAGCATCATTCTCACATGAATTAAAGTGTTCAGCGGACAGACACTTACTAAATTTAAACAGCTGCAATTTAAAACCACCTTAAATAGACAGCCACAGAAGTTGAAAAACTAAGCATCAAAGCCTGGCTGATATAAGTGTTTTTTGCTAAACTCCCGCGCCAATTTTATGTTCTATTAATCTGAGACGTTTGCAATGAAAGTAATGCTTGCCCCTATGGAGGGCGTTGTCGACCACTTAATGAGAGATATGCTCACTCGCGTGGGTGGTTTCGATCAGTGCGTTACTGAATTTGTAAGAGTGGTCGATCAAAAGATACCAAAGAAAACGTTTTATAGACTTTGCCCTGAGCTTCACAATGGCGGCAAAACTCCGGCAGGTGTGCCTGTCCGAGTTCAATTATTAGGACAACATCCACAGTGGCTTGCAGAGAATGCACAAACAGCGATAGAGCTGGGCTCTCCTGGTGTTGACCTAAATTTTGGTTGCCCTGCCAAAACAGTTAATAAAAGTAAGGGTGGGGCGGTTTTGTTGAAAGAAACCCAAACCCTTTATGACATTGTGAAAGCTGTAAGGGACGCTGTTCCTGCAGAAATCCCAGTTTCAGCCAAAATCAGACTAGGTTTTGAAGACAAATCTTTAGCTATCGAGAATGCTATAGCTATCACTGAAGCGGGCGCTTCTGAGCTCGTTGTTCATGCGCGGACCAAAACGGAGGGGTATAAACCACCGGCGTATTGGGACTGGATAGCGAAGATAAAACAACACACCGATATTCCACTTGTCGCAAATGGTGAAATTTGGAACGCTGAAGACGCTCAGCGTTGTCAGAGCCAATCAGAGTGTACCAACCTTATGATTGGACGAGGTGCATTGGCAATGCCTAATTTGGCGATGAGTATTAAAGAGGGTGTAGCACCTATGCCATGGTCTGAACTGGCTGCTTTGCTGATTCAGTACTCTGGCTACGAGATTTTTGGTGATAAGGGCAAATATTACCCCAACCGAATTAAGCAATGGTGCGGCTATCTGAAAAGACAATACCCTGAAGCTGAAGTTCTGTTCAACGACATAAGGCGCCTAACGAAATCTCAGGACATTGTTGATGTGCTTGCACGCCAAGCCGATATTTAGCCAAGTACTTTTGCAATGGTGTTAGAGGTTCACGACAGATACCTTTGAGCATTTGCAACGTTTGGGCGACATGCCCTTTGGCAGCATCTGGCGAAATTCTCCATCATCTCGGGGCAACCGACAGGCCCAGTAAAAAGTGTTTCAAAATTACTAGTTACTAGCTGCCAGTTCTCTTTTGTCATTCCAAGCTTACTTAGCAAGCGGTTGGGAAGCTTTGGGACTTTGCAGGTATTGGTATTACTCTCTGCATTCATCGTATCAGTGATAAGCTGCAAATAATCGGTAAATGCGAAGGGCAACGGCACTGTGTTCTTGTGGTGACTATCGCTAAAGGGCATCAAAAACTTAGGCGTTTTATTCGAGCGTTTGGCATTCAACCGATATTGGATACTAGTATGGTGAGAGTTGCTTAGCGTCGTCGCTATTTTTGCTCGAATGGGATTTAAATCGACGTAAGCCATTACACTGGCCAGTGCTTTCTCATCGAGTACAGCTTGTGACCTAAACCTTCTTTCCCAGAAATAGCCCTTACATTCATCTTCTTTGTTAGCTCTTCGAGCAATATATTCATTGAGCATACGCATAAACCAGCTGATGCTTTGAAGTCGCTCTCGATATAAAACAGATAATGATTTCAATTCAGCAAGTTCTTCTGACGTTACAGAATCAAAGTTTTCTAAATATCGCTGCACTACGGGCGGGCATTTATAAAACATCCTCCACCGAAGCAAGACCTCATCCATCGTCCAGCCTTCAGCTCTGCCTTTTGCTATATGTAATACCACATGAATGTGATTGTGCATAACAGCGTAGGCGCATAGGTCGATGGCAAAAGCTTGAGAAAGCTTATGGAGCCTGTCTTGAATCCACTTTCTTCTATGCTCATAGTTTATGCCAGTGCGGGCATCGCGACCACAAAGGTAAGATTGCCTCACGCAGCGAGAAATGCAGTGGTAATAAGGTGTAACATCAGTATTTATTTGCTTGTAACGAGGTAGAGGCATATCCGTATCCCATAGTTATTTATTGACATTATGAGATTTACGGCGTCAATTTTAAGTGGTCTTTGGGACAGTTTTAGGGACGGTTATTTTTCATGAGTGCTCTTTCGATCAAATCT